>ERZ1034897.60-NODE-60-length-60802-cov-33.030158_pt1 | contig 60802 bp, 37 predicted proteins | sample MGYA00520629_ERZ1034897 | MGnify/ENA primary metagenome ERZ1034897 (study PRJEB33766, sample SAMN09781789) | gut metagenome | biome: gut microbiome | host: Homo sapiens | place: Madagascar | study: EMG produced TPA metagenomics assembly of the PRJNA485056 data set...
TATCTTCTCGGCAGCGATGATGAGGTCGCCCTCGTTCTCACGGTCTTCATCGTCAACAACGATTACGAATTTGCCGTCCTGGAAATCCTTCAGAGCATCCTCGATGCTACTAAGCTTGAACTCTTCCATATTTTATAATGTTTAATGTTAAATGTTTGATTTTTTTAATATTTAATTAACTTTAAAGGGCGACTCTTCTAAGAACTATTGCCTTGCCATCAACGCCCTTATTCTTTCTGTTATTATTTCGTTTTCTGCCTTAACCGTGCGGAGGTCGCGCCACAGACGCAGACGGAAACGCCACATGCGGAAGTAAAGCGCGAAGCCGAGCGGCACGATTGCCGCCGAGACGATGTTGAGCCAACGTCGCTCGAAAGGCCTCGTGTGTGCCTTTACCGACATCATCGGATAGGCACTCAGATGGTTGACGATAGTACGGTCGCGCGAGTTGCTGAGGTCTTCGATTACAGCCTCCAACTCGTCGTTGATGCGTTCTATCACATGATCTGGCTCGTACTTAAAGAACACCTTCACCCAATTTGGCGCATGGCGCAGACGGTGGCTTTGTGAGTATTGCTCAATCTCGGCTGTTATATTGTTGAGACGCTCAAGGTCGTCTGCATAATTCGGATCGTTGATCACCACCTCCTTGCGGTAGATTGGTCGTTTGACGCGCAGTCCGAAGAACCGGCGGAAGATGTCGGCATAAAGATCCATGTTGAACACTACGGAGTCGTTGGTTGCCTTATAGGTGAAGAACACAGCCATAGGTATGAGCACTCCTGGAGCCAACCCCTTTCCGAACCATATTGTCCACATTCCGCCTCGCGCCATTCGATAGCCCGAGTTGTCGAGTATATAATATACAATGAACACGAGCACGGATATGAGCACCGGTAGTCCCAGTCCTCCCTTTCGTATGATTGCACCAAGCGGAGCGCCTATAAAGAAGAAGATGAGACACGTAAGCGCAAGCGTTATCTTAGCCACCCACTCTATCTCGTGCTGGCGTATGAGCTTATCACCGTCGCCCGTTATCATCGATTTAAACTCAAGGTCGTACAATCTCGACTGTACCTTCTGTAATGCCGCTCCCACTGCCGCACGTTTGCTGTCAACCGGAAGCTTGGCGTAGGCAGAATCGACATTGTAGGCCAGGGTGCGGGCCAACTTCAACGAGCGCAGGGAGTCGCGCTTCGACACCATAGACATACTGTAGAACATGCGTTGGTCGCTTTCATAGTAGTTGCGGCCTATACTGTCATACTGAGCGGATAAGGAGTCCATGTCGTGTGTAATTTGGGCAAAGCCCTTGCCTCGCGCATCGTTCGACATCGACGAAGCATCATTTATATTGAAGTCGCCGTCATAATCGAGCACTATTCGCTTGGCGGTGAACGATTCGCGGCGATAAGGCACAGCCGCACTTCCTGCAAGTTCCTGCGCCTGCATGTTCTCAAACCACTCACCACTCCACAGCGTTAGCAACAGGTGCTTCTTCTCAGCCGTGGCTTGCAACATGCCCGAGTCGGCAAGGATTATGGCCTGATCCTCGTAGGAGCCAGTCATACGGTAGATCATAATGCCGTAGAGCTTGCCCGTGTTGAGGTCCTTCTTCTGCACATAAAGATTGGAGTTCGGGATACCGTCATAGAATATTCCCTCGGGAATCTCCAGCTCCGGACTTTTCTGCTTCATCGACATGAGCATGAGCCCCAGCTGCCGGTTGGCATTGGGACCAATAGTGTTTTGAAAATACAGCGACATGAGACATATCGCCACTGTGATTACGATGAGCGAACGAAACGCCTGCATAAGCGAAATGCCTGCCGCCTTGATGGCGGTAAGCTCCGAACTCTCGCCCATATTACCGAATGTGATGAGCGACGAAAGCAGGATTGCCAACGGCAATGCCTGTGGCACAAGCATGAGACCCATGTGCCAGAAAAATTCGGCAAGCACGTCCATTGAGAGTCCCTTGCCTATAAGCTCGTCGATGTAACGCCACAGAAACTGCATCATCAGCACAAACTGACAGATGAAGAATGTTCCTATGAACAGCAGGCCGAACTGCTTTGCTATGAATATATCTAATTTCTTTATACGAAACATGTCGTTATACTATTTCCAATGTGTCTGCAAAATTAGCATAAAAAATCCACAAACTCCTATTATTTAATGATTTTTGTAAGGCAAAGCTCTACACTCCATTGCGCAAGCCGAGCATCTTGAAGTTGTGCTGCCACACACTTCGCAGCCAGTCGATGTCGTCGTCGGGCGAGAAGTCGGTGATGTGCAGCGTAAATTCGTCGGACAAGGAGCTTCGCTCCATACGAATCTCCACATACGTGCTATCAGAGCAATCGTCGTCCCAACGCCAACGTATGCGGTCGTAGCGGTCGAGACATATGATGGTGCCACTGCGGGTTTCGTGATGACGCCACTCGTCACCCCAAGCGATTGTTATGGTGTCACCTTCAAGCTTCACGCTGTCTGCTATCCAACGCGACAATCCATCGGCAGTGCCTATAAGTTTCCACACAATGTTGCGTGATGTTGACTTCAAGGGGTGCTCTATATCCAATCTTATAGTTGACATACGGTGCTAATAGTTTGTATTATTTGTTCTACATCTCGCTTTTCCACCTATTATATATAGGTGAAAGAGCCTTTATCACTGCAAAATTACATTTTTTTGCCTATAAAGTGAAAAATTTTCGCAAAAAGTTTTGGAGATTAACAAAAATGTATTACCTTTGCACCCGCAATCAAGAACGATAACTAAACAATGGCGGGATAGCTCAGCTGGTTAGAGCGCATGATTCATAATCATGAGGTCCCCAGTTCAATCCTGGGTCCCGCTACAACGAAACCGAAAAGATTAATTTCTTTTCGGTTTTTTTGTTTTTAATCCCCGATTGTAGTGATAGGATAGCAAAAAAATGAGGTTCTCGTATAAAAAAACGTTAGCTCCTGTATAAAAACCTTTGTCTTTCCGTCTAAAATTAGTAATTTTGCAGCATAATATATAAAAACACATTATATATAAATACTATTACGTATATGAAACTTGATTTGCTGACAGCCATTTCGCCCATCGACGGTCGTTACAGAGGCAAGACAGAAAAGCTTGCCAACTATTTTTCGGAGTATGCACTCATCAGATACAGAGTGCGTGTGGAGATAGAGTATTTCATCACACTCTGCGAGTTGCCATTGCCGCAGCTCAAGGGTTTCGACCATTCATTGTTCGAGACACTTCGCGGCATATACCAAAACTTCGACGAGGAGTGCGCCCAGCGCGTGAAGGACATCGAGAAGGTGACCAACCATGACGTGAAGGCAGTGGAATACTTCATAAAGGAGGAGTTCGACAAGATTGGCGGACTCGACCAGTACAAGGAGTTCATCCACTTTGGTCTCACATCGCAGGACATAAACAACACCAGTGTGCCACTCTCTATCAAGGAGGCTTTGGCCGAAACCTACTATCCTCTCGTCGAGGAGCTTATTGCTCAATTGAAGCAGTATGCCGACGAATGGAAAGACGTGCCTATGCTTGCCAAAACCCACGGACAGCCTGCCTCGCCCACACGCTTGGGCAAGGAGATTATGGTTTATGTATACCGTCTCACACAGCAGCTCAACGAGCTGAAGGCATGCAGGCTCACAGCCAAATTTGGCGGTGCCACCGGCAACTACAATGCCCACCACGTGGCTTATCCTGAATACGACTGGAAGGCATTCGGCAACCGATTCGTAAGCGAGAAGCTTGGATTGGAGCGCGAGCAGTTCACCACACAGATCAGCAACTACGACTGTTTGGGTTCGGTGTTCGACGCAATGCGCCGCATCAACACCATAATCATCGACCTCGACCGCGACTTCTGGATGTACATCTCGATGGACTACTTCAAGCAGAAAATCAAGGCTGGAGAGGTTGGCTCATCAGCAATGCCTCATAAGGTGAACCCTATCGACTTCGAGAACTCGGAAGGCAACCTCGGCATAGCAAACGCTGTGCTGCAGTTCCTCGCCATGAAGCTGCCTGTAAGCCGCTTGCAGCGCGACCTCACCGACTCTACCGTTCTGCGCAACGTGGGAGTGCCCTTCGGACATGGTATGATTGCAATGCAAAGCACACTCAAGGGCTTAAGAAAGCTTATCCTTCACGACGAGAAGATAGAGGAAGACCTCAACAACACATGGGCTGTTGTGGCTGAAGCCATACAGACTATCTTGCGCCGCGAAGCCTATCCGCACCCATACGAGGCGCTCAAGGCTCTGACACGCACAAACACAAAAATGACAGAGGAGACCATCCACGAGTTCATCAAGACACTCAACGTGAGCGATGCTGTAAAGGCTGAGCTTATGGCCATCACTCCGCTCAACTACACCGGAATCTAAGGCTCCGAACAAAAGATATATAAGATTATAGCACAATCTATATAAATAAGTAAGTTAATAACATTTTGTAAAAACAGAAGTGCATCTATCAATCCCTAAAACTAAGCGGGAGGAAATGGGTGACGCTTGCCGTGAGGCGAAAAAAGTTAAGTATTATGGATTCAGAATTGGAAAAGAACCACGAACAAAAAGCAGCGGATCAAACTACAGGCAATAGCGAGAGCTACGGCCGTCCCGCAGGAAATTATCAAAGAGAGTATCGCAGTGTGACAGGACGCCGTCCACGTATACAGCGTCCCTACAATGCCGACCGTCAGACAACACCGGCTGTCAACGACGACAACAACAACTTCCGCCCCGAGGGATTCGGTGCAGGACTTAGCTCGTCGAACGGTGGATATCAGCCACGCCAGCAAGGCGGATACAACCGTGGTGGATACAACCAGCAGCGTGGTGGATATAACCGTGGAGGATACAACCAGCAGCAGGGAGGCTACCGCCCACGCTACAACCAGCAGCAGGGAGAGGATGGCGAACAGCAGCAGGGAGGATATCAGCCACGCCAGCAGGGTGGCTACCAGCAGCGCGGAGGATACAACCAGCAGCGCGGAGGTTATCAGCAGCGCAGCGGATACAACCAGCAGCAGGGAGGCTATCGCCCACGCTACAACAACCAGCAGCAGAGCGAGGATGGCGAACAGCAGCAGGGAGGATATCAGCCACGCCAACAGGGTGGCTACGGTCAGCAGGGCGGCTATAACCGCGGCGGCTACCAGCAGCGTGGCGGATACGGACAACAGCGCGGTGGATATCAGCAGCGTGGCGGATACGGACAGCAGCGCGGTGGCTACGGACAGCGCGGTGGCTACGGACAGCAGGGCGGCTACAACCGTCAGCACACTCCAGGCTACGACCCGAACGCTAAATATAGCATGAAGAAGCGCATCGAATACAAGGAGGAGAACATCGACCCGAACGAGCCGATACGTCTCAACAAGTTTCTTGCCAATGCAGGCATCTGCTCACGTCGCGAGGCTGATGAGTTCATCCAGGCTGGTGTTGTGTCGGTTAACGGTGAGGTAGTTACAGAGCTCGGCACAAAGATCAAGCGCACCGACGAGATTAAGTTCCACGACCAGCCCGTAAACCTTGAGAAGAAGGTGTATGTGCTGCTCAACAAGCCTAAGGACTGCGTTACAACAAGCGACGACCCACAGCAACGCAAGACTGTAATGGACCTCGTGAAGAACGTTTGCCCTGAGCGCATCTACCCTGTAGGACGTCTCGACCGCAACACCACTGGTGTGCTTTTGCTTACAAACGATGGCGACCTTGCATCTAAGCTCACTCACCCGAAGTTCCTCAAGAAGAAGGTATACCACGTGTATCTCGACAAGAACGTTACTGCTCACGACTTGCAGCAGATTGCCGACGGCATCGAGCTTGAGGACGGCGAGGTACATGCAGACGCTATTGAATATGCAAGTGACACCGACAAGAGCCAGGTGGGCATCGAAATCCACAGCGGCAAGAACCGTATCGTGCGTCGTATATTCGAGCACCTTGGCTATCGCGTTGTGAAGCTCGACCGTGTACAGTTTGCAGGTCTCACAAAGAAGAACCTCCGTCGTGGCGACTGGCGCTTCCTCACAGAGAAGGAAGTAGAGATGCTGCGCATGGGAGCGTTTGAATAATGTTTAATGAGTAATGTTTAATGTCTGATTGCCAGTTATTGCAACTGTATGGGCAATGCGACATTAAACATTACTCTTTCTTCATTAAACATCATCCCTCTAAACACTAAACAATTAATAATATAATGGAAACATTAAAGAGAACCAAAATCGTGGATGCTCTCAGCAGCACCGATTTCGGAAGCAAGATTAACGTGAAGGGTTGGGTACGCACTCACCGCAGCTCAAAGGCTGTCGACTTCATAGCACTCAACGACGGATCTACCATCAAGAACATCCAGATTGTGGTCGATCCTACCAAGTTTGATGCCGAGCAGCTTAAGCAAATCACTACCGGCGCATGTATCAGCGCTGTTGGTACTCTCGTTGAAAGCCAAGGCAATGGACAGACATCCGAGATTCAGTGCGACTCTATCGAAATCTACGGTCTTTGTGGCAACGATTATCCTATGCAGAAGAAGGGACAGTCGTTCGAGTATATGCGCCAGTACGCTCATCTGCGTCTGCGCACCAACACATTCGGTGCTGTAATGCGCATTCGCCACAACATGGCTATGGCTATCCACACCTACTTCCACGAGCACGGCTATTTCTATTTCAACACTCCGCTCATCACCGCAAGCGACTGCGAGGGTGCAGGCCAGATGTTCCAGGTAACAACCAAGAACCTCTACAACCTCAAGAAGACTGAGGACGGAAAGATTGACTATAGCGACGACTTCTTCGGCAAGCAGACTTCGCTTACCGTGTCTGGCCAGCTCGAAGGCGAGCTTGGTGCCACTGCTCTTGGAGCTATATATACCTTCGGTCCTACATTCCGTGCAGAGAATTCCAACACTCCGCGCCACTTGGCCGAGTTCTGGATGGTAGAGCCAGAGGTGGCTTTCCTCGACCTTGCCGGACTCATGGAACTTGAGGAAGACTTCATCAAGTATTGCATCCGCTGGGCATTGGACCACTGCAAGGACGACCTTGAGTTCCTCAACAAGATGATTGACAAGGGTCTCATCGAGCGTCTTCAGGGTGTGCTCAATTCCGAGTTCGTACATCTTCCCTACACCGAAGGCATCCGCATTCTCCAGGAGGCCATACAGAAGGGCAAGAAGTTTGAGTTCCCATGCGAGTGGGGCGACGACCTTGCCTCTGAGCACGAGCGCTTCCTCGTTGAGGAGTACTTCAAGAAGCCTGTCATCATGACCAACTACCCGAAGGCCATCAAGGCATTCTACATGAAGATAGACGCCGAGGAGTCGGGCTTCGGTGGCAAGAGCGGCAAGACTGTTCAGGGCACCGACGTGCTGTTCCCACAGATTGGCGAGATTATCGGTGGCTCTGTGCGTGAAGAGAGCTACGACAAGCTTATGAACGAAATCGAGGAGCGCAACATCCCGATGAAGGACATGAACTGGTATCTCGACACCCGCAAGTACGGATCATGTCCTCACGCAGGCTTCGGTCTTGGCTTCGAGCGTCTTATCCTCTTCGTTACTGGTATGCAGAACATACGCGATGTGATTCCTTTCCCACGCACACCGAAATCTGCTGAATTCTAATTCTTTAGAAGAATAAAAATATTTCAATTTAAAGAACTAAGAGCGAAGCATTCTTCTCTCTTAGTTTTTTTTTTTACACACAAAACACACTCTAAGCCTAACTTATTTTATTCATCCATCGAAAAACGGCACATAATAAATTTATTTCTTAAAAAAAATAAGTATCTTTGCAACCATCAAAAAAAATCATAAAACCTGCAACACTCTTCAACCCAATACAATTATCATGCGCAGCAACCATAAAACCATACTACAAATACTCCTCACACTGGCCATTTTGCCGGCAGTGATTATCATGTTTCTGTCATGCAATCATGACAAAAGCGACAGAGATGGCAACAACCCACGCATTGAACGATTGCAAAATCTTGATGATTCCATCAGTTTGTTTGCCAAACGGCTCTCAACGACATACAACGCGGATTGGCAGGAGCAAAGGACAGCATGGAGTACTACGAATATCTGCTGCGACTTGCCAACTTCTATTGGCTGTCCGACCGTCCAGAACGTGCCGACACGCTGATTAACCGTATCATCAACTTTGTCAACCGTCAGGACAATGGCTACTATGCCCAACACAACATCTACAGCACGCCACGCCTCAACACCATGATGGCCTCTGCCCTATCGTGTAAGGCAGCACGCAACCACAACTTCCACCGCGACCCGGGAAAGACACTGCAATTCTACAAGGAGTCATACAGACTGTATCAGCACAGCGATAATGAAAAGGAACTGCCTTTTGTTTGTGCAAACATTGCCGACGCCTACATACAACTCAACGACATACCAAATGCCGCAAGATGCTATAGTAGGGCTCTCTTTCTCGTCGACTCACTCAAACAACCCGAGCACTCCAACATCACTCTATACATGGGGCTGGCACAAATCTACCTCACGCTTAACGACTTTGAAACCGCCAAGCACTACTACGACGAGACCGAGCGTTTCTTCGACCTCATGCTGCCCCCTATGCAGGCTTACTATGTCAACAACCTGGGCAACTACTACTATTTCAGAAAGGATTACCACAAGGCTCTCGACACATTTCTGCGTCTGAAACGTGTCATAATAAAGAATGGTATGCAGAACAACTTCGACATGTATCTGTGTAAAGTAAACCTTGCCGACGTGTATCTTAATCTCAACCAGACTGACAGTGCACAGCATTATCTCGACGAGGTGGAGCCTTTCTTCCGAAAGAACGGCGACCCTGCCGGAATATACTACTGCAACACCATACGCATAGGCATTGCCACAAAAAGAGGCGACTTCAACGAAGTGAGACGTGTGGCTAACGGCGACAAAGCCGGAGAGAAAGACGTGCAATATAGTATGGTGAACATACGCAACCGATACATGCGACAATTCTATGAGCATACCAACAACTACCGCATGGCATACGAGACCCTGAAGCGAGACCAAAGCTACACCGACTCGCTTGAGCACAACCGCTCCAACATGCGCTCTGCTGAAATAATGGCGCGATTCAGAGCCGACACTCTGCAACTGCACCACGACCTTGCTCTCGAACACAAGAATGCGGAGATACAACGCGCCCACACCATGACTACGGGTGCCATATTGACGGCTGTCGTGCTGGTGTTGCTGCTCATCATGTGGTATATGCACACACGCAAGAAGCAACTGCAAAACCAGGTGAACATTATGAACCTGAAGCTCAACAATGTGCGCAACCGCATATCGCCACACTTCATGTTCAACGTGCTCAACAACAAGATTGTGAACTCTGGCGAGAAGGAGGCATCTGAACTGATGGAACTGGCACGACTCATACGCACAAACCTCGACATGTCGAGCCAGCCATACATGATGCTCGACAAGGAGCTGGAGTTTGTGCAGCAATACATACGAGTGGAACGCTATCTCTTGGGCGACGACTTCAAGTTCAATATCGACGTGGCTGACGATGCCGACATTGCCAAGGTGAAGATTCCATCGATGTTCCTGCAGATACTCACCGAAAACGCTATCGTGCACGGACTGAAAGGCATGGAAGGCGAAAAGCGTCTAAGAATATACATAGCACGCGAAAACAACCTTACCATCATCTCTGTAGAGGACAACGGACCGGGATTCAACGCTCGCCGCGCTCTGAAGAAAGGCACTGGACTGGGCATTATATCGCAGACCATTGCCGTGACCAACGAACGCAACAAACAAAAGATGAGGTTTGAGATATCCAACCGCGAGGATAGCAACAACCAAATCATTGGATGCAAAGCAACACTTAAGATACCAGACTGTATAACTTTCTAAAAAAAAGCAACTGATTATTATGAAAATCATTATCGTCGACGATGAGAAAATGGCAGCTAACGCCCTTGCCGACAAACTAAAAGAATACGATGAAACCGAACTTGTGGGAGTGGCCTACAATGGTATGGACGGACTTAAACTGCTTGAAGAGAAACAACCCGACCTTATGTTTCTCGATGTGGAACTGCCCGACATATCGGGCATAGAATTCCTTGAGCGAATAGATGGCATGACCGACGGTCGCTGCCGGGTGGTGATGTACACAGCACATGGCAGATACATGCTGCCTGCATTCCGCAACAAGGCCTTCGACTTTCTGCTCAAGCCTATTGAGGACAACGAGCTGCGCATGATATTGCGACGGGCTTGTATCGACCGACGTCCCAACTTGCAGCACAGCGAATCGGACATTGCCAACAACAACGACGGAAACGACACCCTTGAAGCTCTCGACAACGACGGAATAGCTAAGCGCAACGACGGAAAATATCTTGTCTACACCAATGCCGTGGACTTCCGCCTTATCGACATTCGCGACATTGGTGTATTCACCTACAACCATGAGCTGAGAGTATGGGAAATGACTATTGCAGGGAAAGATGACCCGATACGCCTGAAACGCAATGTCAACAGCGACATGCTGCTCGAGCTGAACGATGCTCTTGTGCGTGTAAGCCAAAAGCACATCATCAACCTCGGGTATCTGATAGAAGTAGCCGACAACACATGCCATTTCTATCCACCGTTCGACAAACTCTCCGACGTGAAGGTAGGAAGACTCTTCCGCAAGAAACTTATCGACCGTTTCAGCAGTTTCTAATAAGCTTAATGCCATTATCGCCCACCTCTATGAGCCGACGCTTGTAGAGGTCGCCAATGGCACGCTTATACACCTTCTTGCTCACCTGGAAACGACGCTTTATGTCCTCGGCATCGCTCTTGTCGCCAAGGTCGCACTTGCCACCGTTGTCGCGAAGATACTGAAGCAGGGTCTCCGAGAAGTCGAGGGTCTGCTGTCTGCCAGTAGGCTGAAGCGTAACGTCTATCTTGCCGTCGGGGCGCACGGTGTTGATGTATCCCTTCACGCGGTCGCCCGTATGCAGATAGCGGAACACCTGGTCCTCGTAGACAAGACCAGGATAGCAGTTGTCGATGATAACCTTGAATCCCATCTCTGTCTTCTGCCACACCAGTAGGTCAACCTCCTGACCGTGATTATAGAAAGGATGGCGTTCGGCAAAATAGCGTTCCACCTTGGCCGAAGCCACAATGCGATAGCTCTCCTCGTCGATATGCACATGCACGATGTAGCTCTCACCCTTCTGCATACGCTTTTTCTGCTCGCGGAACGGACAGAAGAGGTCCTTCATCAACCCCCAGTTTAGGAAAGCTCCATACTCATTCACCCACGACACCTCAAGATAAGCAAAGTCGCCCACCTTGCAGAGAGGATACTCTGTAGTGGCAACCGGACGCTCGTCCTGGTCGAGATAGATGAACACCTCAAGCTCATCGCCTGGTTTAGTGCCTTCTGGCACATAGCGCTTGGGCATAAGTATCTCGCCCTCGTCGCCACCGTCAAGATAAATACCGAAGTCAACCTCCTTGACTACGGTCATCTTATTGTAATCGCCAAGTTTTATCATATATATATTTCGTTTATCAATTAGTTAAACAGGATTTTCATCCGACTCAACAGTCTGCTCGCCAACAAACTTCTCAGCAACAGCCTTCTCGCCAACAACTGTTTCATCATCTAAGCTCTCGTCAACCTTCTTTCCGTCAACAATCTTCTCATCCACAATCCTTCCGTCCACAATATGTATTGTGCGGTCGGTGATGCTTGCCAGATGCTCGTCGTGTGTGACAATGACGAAGGTCTGTCCGAACTTGTCGCGCAGTTCGAAGAATAGTTGATGCAGTTCGGCCTTGTTCTTGGAGTCGAGCGAGCCCGACGGCTCATCGGCAAACACCACAGCAGGATTGTTCACCAAGGCACGTGCCACGGCCACACGCTGCTTCTCGCCACCCGACAGCTCGGCAGGCTTGTGCGAAGCGCGGTCGGCAAGGTTCATAAATTCAAGCAGTTCCATAGCACGCTGTTTAGCCTCCCTGGTGCCCTTGCCACTTATGTAGGCAGGAATCATCACATTCTCAAGAGCCGTGAACTCAGGCAGGAGCTGATGAAACTGAAACACGAAACCGATGTGTCGGTTGCGGAAATCGCTTAGTTTCTTTGCCGACAGACTGCCCACGTCAATACCGTCCACTACTACAGTACCGCCGTCTGGCTTGTCGAGCGTGCCCATTATCTGCAGCAAGGTTGTCTTGCCGGCACCACTCGGACCCACAATGCTCACCACCTCACCTTTATTAATATGTAGGTCGATGCCCTTGAGCACCTGAAGCGAGCCAAAACTCTTGGTTATTCCTTTAATGTCTATCATAATATATTCTTGTTTTGTTGATGCTTAGAAAGCCGACGGGTTTGTAGCCAGTCTTACTTTCTCATCAAATTCTTTTTCATCCACTTGCTCAGCGACTCGTATGCACTCTGGTCCTCAGTATGCTGCGGTTGAGCGAAGGTCATTTCCTCCATAGCGTCGCCATGCTGGTCGGGGAAGATTATCATTATGTTCCTGTCGGCGAAATAGTTTTGTATCTCGTCGGGCAAACGCTCAAGCGCGTTCTTGTGGGAGACAGTGCCCTTGCGTGCTGTGACGATGATGAACAGATGGTCGTTAGATACCGACGAGGCAAGCTGTGGCATTTCCGACCAGTGCAGCATCACCGTGCATGAGTAGCGCATCTCGGAGTGGCGGTTCTTGATATATTGCTCTATGAGCGGCAACACATCGTCGCGTCCGTAGAACTCCGTATGACACTCCATGTTGGTAGCCATACGGCACACACGCTCCAACCAACGGTAGAAACCCGGCTCAAACTGCGCCCTCGAAGGCACAGCCACCTGCACACGGCGTATGGTGGAAAGCGGTTGGTTGAGTCGAGCCATTATAATCTGCGAGTTCAATCCATTGAACAAGCTCTGGTGGAACGCTCCCCAGAACTTCTGCGACACCTCTGGGTGCATGTGCATTCCAATGAGGATGTCCGTGGAGCGAAACTCCTTGAAAGCATGTTTTATGCCATTGGCAATGTTGGCAGCCACGCGCACCTGAGTCTGCATCGACATGTCTGCCGAAGCCGCATAGCTCACCATACGGTCGAGCAACTGCTGTCCCTGTTCCATGTTGCGACGCATGTCGTCGTCGTCATACACCACGTTCAGTCCCACAAGGCCTGTAGTGTTCTTGGGATTGCGCATCATCATAGCCACATTCACCAAGCGCTGGGCATACTCAGGATATTTCATCGGAATTAGAATCTTCTCCTCCGAATGCGATTTGTTGTCATTCTCGTCGGGCATCTCCTTGTCGCGCAGAATAATCTGCTGGGCAGCATGTTCGGTCATCATCGTTGAGATGATACATGTGAAGAGAATCATCATCACCACCCCATTGAGCATGTCGTCGGTGACAAGCGACTGTCCCGGTGCCACCTCTATCTTCATGCCTATCATCACCATGGCTATGGCTCCAGCCGCATGGGCAGAGGTAAGTCCAAACATCATGTTGCCCGACGACAGAGGCAGGCGAAACAAGAAGCTGGCTACATAAGCCGCCAACGCCTTGCCAAGCGTTCCGAACAGCACTATAAGGACCATAACCAACACGATGTCGCCTCCGGCAAACAGCATACGCACATTTATCAGCATTCCCACACCTATCAGGAAATAGGGAATGAAGAGAGCGTTGCCTATAAACTCGATGCGGTTCATCAATGGCGACACATGAGGAATGAAACGGTTGAGTATCAATCCCGAAAGGAAGGCTCCGAAGATGCCCTCCAAGCCCACAGCCTCGCTGAACACGGCACTCATAAAGAGCATCGACATGACAAAGATGAACTGCATCACAGCATCGCTATAGCGGCGAAGGAAGCAACGCGTCAGACGTGGGATGATTATGACCAACGTCGCACAATAGAGCACAAACTTGCCTGCAAACCACAGCCAGAACCACACACTCGTCTCGCCACCATACGACGCCACCACGCCTGCCAACACCACAAGCGACACAAGCAGCGAAATCATCGACGAGCCTACCGACAGCGTAACGCTCGGCTTCTTCTGCAAGCCATACCTGCCCACAATGGGATAGGCAATAAGCGTGTTCGAAGCCATAATGCAGCCAAGCAGAAGCGAGGCAAACGTGGAATAGTGCAGAATGGTGATGCTCGCCACATAAGTAAGGATGAACGGCACAGCAAACGTGAGCAGACCGAACACACCGAAACGACGCGAATTGCGCTTCACGCCTTCCATGTCCATCTCAAGCGAGGCAAGAAACATTATATAATACAGTCCCACCTTGCCGAAAAGCTCAAAGGAGTCGTCGCGGGACAGAATGTTGAAGCCATACTTGCCTACAGCAACACCTGCAAGCACCATTCCTATGATGTGCGGAATGCGCAGTTTGCCCATTATGATAGGGGCAAAGAGGATGATGAGCAGCACCACAAAGAATATGAGAGTGGGGTCGGTGATAGGGAAATAGTTGGCTAAATTTGTCATAAGGACTTGCTTTTGGGATTCTTTACACTTTGCGGGGTGAGCGTTTATTGACTGCAAAGTTACTCAAAATCGACGACATTCATATTGTTTTTCGCACTTAACAACAATATTTTTTAAGCTAATGTTGCCCAAACCAAATTTAAATGCTACTTTTGCTTTAGTAATTACCTCGAACAACAAATCATGACCATTCTATTCAACATAACCTATACGGCGACCTACGACGAAGAGATTCTACTCAACCTTGTTGTCAACCGCAATGGGCTACGCTGTCGGCAACAAGCCAGCATGACTACCACCGACGGACATACATGGACATACAAGCTCCATGACGTAACGTGTGGCAACAAGGAGAAGCCGTACATCGACTACTTCTTCACCATAACACGTGGCGGACGCGAATACAAACACGAGTGGACGGGGATGCTTCATCGCATCGACCTCAACCTCACCCGCTGCGAACTGCTCAGCGTGAACAATGTGTGGCACGAGAAACCCGACGACACACGATTCTACACCACAGCCTTCACCGAATGCCTCCAGCCAAGGGCTGTCACGCCTGCCGGACGCACCGCGCTAATGCGCACCATCCGACTGATTGTGCGTGCACCGGAACTTCTACCCGGCGAGCGACTGGCCATAGTGGGCAGCAACCAACATCTTGGTGAATGGAACGCCCAACAGGCTTTGCCTATGACCGAGCACAACCATTGTGAGTGGCAAGCCGACATCAACGCAGCCAACATCACCACCGACATACATTATAAATATGTGGCAATCGACAGCGAAGGCAACGCCGTATACGAAGCCAACCCAAACCGCTCACTCGAATTTACAGAAATAAAGCAGGGCGAGGCCATAGCCATAGAGACGGAGGAAGCACGCTTCAACCGCCCTACCCCACAGCCCACATGCCTGCACACATCGATTGCACAGCTCGGGTCGGCCGACGGTTTCGGCATAGGCAACTTTGGCAGTCTTGCCAAGTTCATAGCTCAGACAGCAGCCTCAGCCAAGGCACAGATGATTTACATACCGCCAGTGTGCGACTCCATATCCACACACACCAACGCCGACGCCAACCCCTACTCCTCCATAAGCGCGTTTGCCCTCCACCCTCTGCTGTGCGACCTAAGTCAGCTGCCCACCATTGCCGACCCTACCGAACGCGAGCGCATGGACACACTATGCCAACAACTTGGCTCTTCGGCTGGCTACGACTACACTGCCACCTTGCACACCAAACTGGAATACCTGCGATGCGTGTTCAACGAAGAAGGCGACCACACATTGCACTCAGCCGACTACCGACGCTTCTTCACAGCCAACGAGCGGTGGCTCGTGCCTTACGCCCAATTCAGCTATCTGCGTGACGCCTACGGAATAGCCGACTTCCGCCGATGGCCAAGCCACAACGAATGGACAGAAGCCGAACGGGGGCAACTGCAAAATGCCCGAACCAAGGCCTACAAGAAATTGGCTTTCTTCTACTATGTGCAGTATGTGCTACATTGCCAACTGCGCTCCGCCCACGACACAGCACGCCAACACGGCATTGTGCTTGCGGGAGACATGACTGCCAACATCAACCCCAACGGATGCGACGTGTGGCAAGAACAGAGCAATGTAGGCACTGACGAATGGTGGACAAGGAGGCTGGCAGCAATGCAACTATACTACGACGCCTGCCGAGTGCCCGACAAAGTGGCACGACACCGACAAGTGGCCGACGCCACAAGAATATGGCTAACCAACAGCGATTGACACACTTATAAAACCCAAAAATAAGGCATACGCACAATAATTCTTTATTGTACGTATGCTTTTACGTTTTTTTTCATTACTTTTGTCGAAACAAACCAAAACAACATCATACAAAACATGAAACAATCCCTTACTACTTTACTATTACTTGCGGCTCTCACCCAGAGTGCCAATGCTCAGAACAACAAACCCCTGCGCTACTGGTTCGACCGTCCTACAACACTCAACGGTGCTGCAATATGGTTTGGCGGACATCCCGAAAATTGGAATTCAACAAAAAAACCAATCACAGCTGGCGACACTGCCAAGAACCCCGACGCTGAATGGGAATCACAATCGCTGCCTATCGGCAACGGTTCGCTCGGTATCAACATCTTAGGATCGGTGGAAGCCGAACGACTCACACTCAACGAGAAGAGTCTGTGGCGTGGAGGCCCTAACACTTCGCGAGGAGCAAAATACTATTGGGACGTAAACAAGCAGTCGGCCCATGTGCTCAACGACATCCGCAAGGCTTTTGCCGACGACGACTGGAAGCGTGCTGACGAACTCACACGCAAGAACTTCAACAGTACAGTGGAATATGGCTCGGCCGACGAGACTCCATCACGCTTTGGAAGCTTCACCACAGCAGGCGAACTGTATGTGGAGACCGGACTCAGCGCCGTAAACATGACCGACTACCGCCGCGAACTCTCGCTCGACTCTGCCGTGGCTCACGTGCAATTCAAGAAAGACGGAGTGAGCTACCGCCGCGAATACTTTGCCAGCTATCCAGCCAACGTCATTGCCATACGCTACACAGCATCGGCAAAGGCTAAGCAGAATCTCGTCATCTCTTATGCCAAGAATCCTGTATCCGAGGGCAAGATGACTGCCTGCGGCAACGACGCCTTGCTTTGGGACGCCCGACTCGACAACAACCAAATGCAGTATGCCATCCGCATCAAGGCCATAAACAAGGGCGGAACAGTAAGCAACGAAGGCGGACGACTCACAGTGAAGGGGGCCGACGAAGTAGTAATCCTGCTTACAGCCGACACCGACTATAAGGAGAACTACACTCCCGACTTCAACGACCCGAAGGCTTACGTGGGCGTCGACCCAGTGGCCACAACCGCCAAATGGCTCGACCAGGCTTCGGCCTCCGGCTACGACAAGCTGCTCAAGGAGCACTACAACGACTACTCGAAGCTGTTCAACCGCGTGAAGCTCACGCTCGACAATACAAATACCACCGACGACCGTCCTATCAACAAGCGACTCGCCGACTACCGTCAAGGCAAATCCGACCTCTATCTTGAGCAGCTCTACTATCAGTTCGGACGCTACTTGCTCATAGCCTCTTCGCGCCCAGGCAACCTTCCTGCCAATCTCCAGGGCGTATGGCACAACAATGTAGACGGACCTTGGCGCGTGGACTACCACAACAACATCAACCTGCAGATGAACTATTGGCCGGCTTGCCAGACCAATCTTCCGGAGTGTGAGCTGCCTCTGTTCGACTTCGTGAAGGGACTTGTCAAGCCAGGCGAGGTTACTGCCAAGGCCTACTTCGGCACTCGCGGCTGGACCACATCCGTTTCGGGCAACCCGTTCGGCTTCACCACTCCGCTCTCGAGCGAGGACATGTCGTGGAACTTCTCACCATTCGCAGGTCCGTGGCTTGCCACACATCTGTGGAACTACTACGACTACACACGCGACAACAAGTGGCTCGCCAACGAGGCCTACGACATTATCAAGGGTAGCGCCAACTTTGCAGCCGACTATCTGTGGCATCGCAGCGACGGTGTCTACACAGCAGCTCCGTCTACATCGCCCGAGCACGGTCCTATCGACGAGGGCGCAACCTTCGCCCATGCCGTGATACGCGAGATTCTCATCGACGCTATCGACGCAAGCAAGACACTCAACCGCGACGCCAAGGAACGCCGCTCATGGGAGGACGCACTTAAGAAGCTTGCCCCTTACAAGATTGGACGCTACGGACAGCTCATGGAATGGTCGCGCGACATCGATGATCCAGAGGACCACCACCGCCACGTAAACCAGCTCTTTGGATTGCACCCGGGACACACCATCTCGCCTGTCACTACTCCTGAGCTTGCCAAGGCCTCGCGTGTAGTGCTTGAGCATAGAGGCGACGGTGCCACAGGATGGTCGATGGGATGGAAGCTCAACCAGTGGGCACGCCTGCACGACGGCAACCATGCCTACAAACTCTATGGCAACTTGCTCAAGAACGGCACACTCGACAACTTGTGGGACACACACGCCCCATTCCAGATTGACGGCAACTTTGGCGGCACTGCCGGCGTGACCGAAATGCTTATGCAGAGCCACATGGGATTCATACATCTCTTGCCTGCTCTGCCCGACGCATGGAAGGAAGGCTCCATCACCGGACTCCGCGCTCGCGGCAACTTCACAGTAGACATCTACTGGAAGAACGGCAAGCTCGACCACGCCAACGTAGTGTCGGGTTCTGGCGGAACATGCTCTTTGCGCTATGGCGACCAGACAAAGACTCTGAAGACTAAGAAGGGCAAAACCTATGAGGTGAAGTTCTAAACATAACTACCATTTTTGCGTTTCCTCGGGAGGTAATTTTTGTTCCCTCCCGAGGAAACATTTTTTTCCTGCCGAGAGAGTAAAAAGATTGTGTAGAGAGAAGGATTACTCCATACGGAATGATGCAGGAAACACTGTTTCTTGCGTCAATCAATGCGGAATGGGGCAGGAAACACTGTTTCTTGCATCAATCAATACAGAATGGGGCAGGAAACGCTGTTTCTTGCATCAATCAATGCGGAATGGGGCAGGAAACACTGTTTCTTGCATCAATCAATACAGAATAGGGCAGGAAACACTGTTTCTTGCGTCAATCAATGCGGAATGAGGCAGGAAACGCTGTTTCTGCGTTCAAACCATAAGGAGCAAGGAATTAAACAACGTGTACAGCTTATTCCACAAAAAAATATCAACTCCCCACAATAAAGACTTTAATAATTGATAATTAAAGTATACTGGGCCCATAATTCGATTATTTTAGCTAAATTTGTAAAACAAACAGATAAAACGCGACTTTCGAATGAAACCTGTCCACAAAAAAACTCTTAAGATATTGGCGGCTATTGTCGCCACACCTATTATTATAGTCACTCTGCTGGCTGTGCTGCTATACATCCCTCCCGTGCAAAACTGGGCGGTGGGACGCGTGACGGCATACGTCTCCGAGTCTACCGGCATGTCGGTAGACATAAAGCGTGTGCACCTTAGCTTTCCGCTTAAACTCAGCATCAACGGATTTCGCGCCACACAACCCAACGACTCCCTGCGCGGAGTGACCGACACCATAGCCGACGCCCGACTGCTGAGCGTCAGCGTGCGACTGATGCCTCTTATCCATAAGAACATTGTTGTCGACCGACTCGACTTCAGAGACGTAAAGATGAACACGGCGCAGTTTATCCCCTCGGCAAGGGTGAAGGGCAGCGTGGGCAAACTTACGTTGCGAAGCCGAAGCATCAACCTTGCCACCGAAAGCGTGACACTCGACAAAGCATTGATAGACAACGCCAAACTCGACGTGGCTCTGAGCGACACCGTGCCCGAAGACACCACACAGACTCCCAATTACTGGAAAATAAATCTCGGCAAACTCGACATAAAGAAGTCTGCCGTAACTCTACACATGCCTGGCGACACCCTCTGCATAAAGGCTGGCATGGGGGCATTGAGCGCGGAGCACGGACGCTTCGACCTCTTTAAAAACTCCTACAACATTGGTTCGCTCGACTGGCGCGAAGGCTCGCTCACCTACGACAACCGATATGAGAAGCCACAATCCCAGGGACTCGACTTCAACCATATAGCCCTCTCGGGCATTGCAATGCACATCGATTCGCTAAGATACAGCAGCGAAGCTCTTGCCTTGCACCTTAAGGAATGCGCCATGAGCGAGAAGAGCGGCTTGAGCGTGAAGCAATTCACCACTCATGTCAACCTCGACTCCACCCACATACAGTTGCCCAACCTCAGTCTGCGCACAGCCCTTTCTGCCATAACGGCACGCATAGACATGGACTTGTCCACCTTTGCCGACCGCAATCCCGGCAAAATGAAGGTTTATGCCAAGGGATATGTGGTGAAGAGCGACTTCGCTCCATTGCTTGCCTTCCTTCCCAAGCCTATGCTGAGAAGCTTGCCCAACACCCCCATCACCCTTAGTGCCGACATCAAGGGCAACATGCAGGCCATGCGCATTGCCGACATCTCGGTCACCTACCCCACTGTGCTCACGTTCAAGGCAAACGGCACGGCTCAAAACCTCACCAACACCAACCGACTTAGAGCTGACATACGCGCCGAAGCCCATACCTACAACCTCAACTTTGTGAAGACTTTGCTGCCGAAATCAGCAGCCAAGTCGTTCAACATACCTATGGGCATGAGCCTCAGGGCCAATATTCATGCCGACGGACCACGCTATGCGGCACAATTCAAAGCCTCGCAAGGCGGAGGATACGTGGGGGGCAACGTGGCGTTCGACTCACACCGACTCGCCTACAACACACGCCTTACAGTAAATAAGCTCAACCTCAAGAACTTCATGCCATCGATGCCGCTGCGCCCATTCACGGGAACACTCACGGCACAAGGAGCAGGATTCGACTTCCTCTCGCCACGCACCCGACTCAATGCCAACGGCGAGGTGACGGAGTTTGCCTACAACAACTACGACCTCTCGGACATTAAACTCACGGCAGAAGTGAAAGACGGCGTGGGACATGCCTCGCTCTGCAGCCACACACCACTCATCGACGGCTCCATCAACCTGAATGCCCTGATGAGCAACCGCAAGATTGACGCGCGACTGATATGCGACCTCGTCAACGCCGACTTCATGCGTATGGGCATTACCAAACGTCCGCTCAACACTTCGCTCAAAGCCAACGTGCTGTTGCTGAGCGACGCCAAGAGCAGCCACAAGGTGGAAGGTACCGTGGGGAATATAGTGATACGCGACTCTGCCAACGCCTACCGACCGGAGAACATCAGCATCGACATGTTCACACGACGCGACTCCACACACGCCGCCCTTAGAAGTGGCGACTTTGCCCTGCACCTCGACGGAGCAGGAAGCATTGAGCACATCATGAACCGCATTACTGAAGTGAACAACGAGCTGGCCAAGCAGCGCAACGAACGCTACATCGACCAACTGCGACTGAGGGAGCGTTTCCCCGAAATGTTCCTCTTTGTGAGTGCCGGCAAGAACAATGTGTTCAGCCGAATGATGAAGCGTTTCGGCTACGACTTCCACAATGCCTTTGTCGACCTTGAAGCGTCGCCACACAATGGCCTCAACGGAAAAGTGAGCCTCGACTCGCTTGTGGCTGCGGGCGTGCAGCTCGACACCATACGCCTTGCCTTTAAGTCGGACTCAACGAAGACCGATTTCGAGGGGCAGGTGCGCAACAACCGCTACAACCCACAGTTTGTGTTCAATGCCAAGATACGCGGTGCCTTCACACAGTCGTCGCTCTACATGGGCACTCAAGTATTCGACAACCGCGAACGCCTTGGCATTGCCCTCGGCTTGAAGGCCGACATGGAGCCGGGAGGCGTTAGACTGAAACTCGGCGGCATCGACCCAGTGTTGGGCTACAAGAAGTTTAAGGTGAACAAAGACAACTACATATTCTTTGCCGAAAACCAGCGCATATCAGCCGACATGCGACTGCTCGCCAACGACGGCATGGGTGTGCAGATATACTCCAACGACAGCACCGAGGCACATCAAGACCTTAGCGTAAGCCTTGCCAAGTTCGACCTCCAGAAGGTGATGTCAATCGTGCCCTACGCCCCCAAGCTGGCAGGCCTGCTCAACGGCGACTTCCACTGGATGGTGTCGGAAGAGGGCGACATGTCGGTGTCGTCGTCGCTAAGCATCGACAAGATGGCCTACGAGGGTTGCCCGATTGGAAATATAGCGAGCGAGTTTGTGTATATGCCTAAAGACAAGGGTATGGAGCATTATGTTGATGGCACACTCACGATGGACCACCACCAAGTGTGTACACTCACCGGCATGTACAACGCTGAGGGCGAGGGGCATATCGACGCCGACATGACTCTGTCGCGCACTCCGCTCCTACTGCTCGACGGTTTTGTGCCCGACCGCATCATCAATTTCCTTGGCTATGCCGAGGGCAACGTCAAGGTTAGGGGCACCCTCTCCCACCCCGATGTCAACGGCGAGCTGTATTTCGACTCTGCCTACGTGGCAAGCGAGCCTTACGGAGTGATGATGCGACTCTGCGACGACCAGTTGGCTATAAAGAACAGCCGTATGCAGCTTGAGAACTTCCAGATGTTCGCACGCAACAACAATGCGCTCACTCTCTACGGCTATGTCGACTTTGCCAACTTCGACCAAATGAAGGCCTACATCCGTATGCGAGCCGACAACTATCTGCTTATCGACTCCAAGGAGCAGGCACGAAGCGAGGCCTACGGCAAAGCCTATGTCAACTTCCTGGGCCTTGTGGATGGTCCGCTCGACGCTCTGCGTATGCGGGGCCGACTTGACGTGCTTGGCTCAAGCGACATCACGTATATACTGCGCGACTCGCCTCTCTCTACCGACAACCAGCTCGACGGACTCGTGAAGTTTGTTAACTTCCGCAAGCCTGAGACTGTGAGTGTGGAGCGTCCGCCTATCAACGGACTCAACATGGACCTCACAGTAAACATCGACGACGGAGCACACGCTCTGTGCGCTCTCAACACCGACAAGTCGAACTATGTAGACCTTGTGGGCGGCGGCAATCTGCGAATGCTCTACACAGGCAACGATGGTCTGTCGCTCTACGGACGCTACACCATAGCCTCGGGCGAGATGAAATACTCGCTGCCTGTAATTCCGCTCAAGACGTTCAACATTAAGGATGGCAGTTATGTCGAGTTCTCGGGCGACCCGATGAACCCAAGACTCAACATCACAGCCACAGAGGAGAACAAAACCACCGTGTCTACCGACGGAGGATCGGGCAGAAGCGTAATGTTTGAGTGTGGTGTGGAGATTACGAAGACGCTGCAAGACATGGGTCTGCAGTTCATCATCGACGCCCCCGACGACCAGCAGATGCACAACGAACTTATGACTGAGTCGGCTGAGAACCGCGGCAAGATAGCCGTGACCATGCTCACTACGGGCATGTACATCACCGACAACAACCTCTCGTCGCTTTCGGCTGGCAACATCCTGAGCACATTCCTCAGTTCGGAGATTAACAAGATTTCGGGCAACGCCTTGCGCACGGTCGACCTATCCTTTGGTATGGAGAACACCACCATTGGCTCGGGACAGATGCACACCGACTATTCGTTCAAGTTCTCAAAGCGATTGTGGAACAACCGCCTGCGCATTGTCATAGGAGGCAAGGTGTCGAGCGGTGCCGAAGTGGAAAACCAGGACGACACGTTCTTCGACAACGTCACACTGGAGTACCGACTGTCGCAAAACTCCAACAAGTATCTCAAGTTCTTCTACAACCGCGACTCCTACGACTGGCTCGAAGGCTACGTGGAACAGTTTGGCGGCGGTTTCCTCTGGCGCAAGAAACTGCAGCACTTCAAGGAACTGTTCATATTCAAGAAGGAAAAGAAGGAGAACAACTTCTTCACAGTACCGAACGACTCTATAGGTAAGAAACAATAAGCCAAGGAGGAGGCAACTCCTCCTTGGCCTCATAATCAACACATCGTCTATGAAACATCTTATATATATAATAATGTGTAGTCTCGCCCTCGTCGCCTGCTCAACCACCTCCACCGTGCCCGACGACGACAAGCTCTACACGGGTATGCGCTCCACAAAATACGAGAATGTGGAGAAGGACGACCACTTCTACGCCGTCCAGGAGGAACTTGAAGAGGCTTTGGGCACGGCACCCAACAATTCCATCTTCGGAAGTGCCTACTACCGATGGCCGTGGCCACCGTTCCGACTGTGGATTCACAATGCTTTTGCCAAGTCCGACGACGGCATAGGCAAGTGGATAGGCAAGACTTTCGGCAAGCGACCCGTGCTGCTGAGCAGCGTCAACCCACTGCTCCACACACAGGTGGCAAGCGAACTGTTGCGCGCACGAGGCTACTTCGGAGGATATGTAGGCTACGACATCATAAGCAAACCCAACTCCAAGAAGGCGAAGGTGGAATATCATGTCAACTTTGGCGAGCTGCACACCATCGACACCCTCACCTACAACAACTTTCCACCTGCTGCCATGCAGCTCATCGACTCTACAAGAGTCGAGGCAAAGGTGAAGCCGGGCGACCCATTCGACGTAACAACACTCGAAGCCGAACGCACACGAGTGTCCAACCTCTTGCGCAACAACGGTTTCTTCTACTATCAGCCGAGCTACGCCACTTATCTTGCCGACACCATTGCCACAGCGGGCAAGGCGCAGATGCGACTGCAATATGCCGACTCACTGCCCGAGCGCGTGGGACAGAAGTGGTATGTGGGAAGAGTGAGACTCGAACTGCGCAAGTCGGCCACCGAAGTGTTGCGCGACTCCACCGTGCGTCGCCGCTACACCATATTATATAATGGCAGACGACAACCCATAAGAACCAGCGTGGTGACACGCGACCTTAGTCTGCGACCCGGCAAACTCTACAGCTACGCTGACTACACGCGCTCTATCAACACGCTCAACGGCAAGGGGCTCTTCTCGCGAGTAGACCTGAGCTTTGCCCCACACAGCTCAGCCTCAACATGCGACACTCTCGACATGACCCTCGGATGCGTGTTCGACAAGCCCTACAACGTGTCGCTCGAAGCCAACCTCGTGGGCAAGACTACGGGAAGAGTGGGCCCGGGCATCACACTCGGATTCTCCAAGAACAACGCTTTCCGCGGCGGCGAGAAACTCTCCATCAACCTCAAAGGCTCGTATGAATGGCAGACAGGACACCAGGCCGACGGCACAAGCTCCAAATTCAACTCCTATGAATACGGTACCGACGTGTCGCTCGAACTGCCACGCCTGTTCCTTGTGCCACGCAAATTCATGCGACGTCGCCACCCTTACACATTGCCCACCACACTCATCAAGGCTTCGAGCGACGTGCTCAACCGCTCGGGATTCTTCAAGCGACACATCGTGTCGGGCGAACTCACCTACACATTGCACCCTAAGGCCAACGTGCAGCACACATTCTCGCCGCTCATCCTGCAATACGAGTACATGCAGCACAAGACCGAGGCGTTCAACGAGATTCTGCAACAAAGCCCCTACCTGCTCATAAGCATGGCCGACCAGTTTGTGCCGAAGATGCGATACACCTTCACCTACCAGTCGCCATCGTCCTACCGCAACCCCATCTATCTGCAAGTGGCGGCAAGCGAAGCAGCCAACATCCTCTCGCTCGGCTATATGGCGTTTGGCGAGAAATGGAGCGAGAAGGGCAAGACAATGTTCAAGAATCCATATGCACAGTTCCTTAAGGTGGAAGCCGATTTCCGCAAGACGTGGCAAGTGGCCGAGCACGACCAGCTCGTGGGACACATCAGCGCAGGAGTGGTATGGTCCTACGGCAATGCCGAAAGCTCTCCCTACAGCGAGCAGTTCTACGTGGGCGGCGCCAACAGCATACGAGCCTTCAACGTGCGAAGCATTGGTCCGGGCAGCTACTACACCAACCAGTCGCGCCTATCCTATATGGACCAGACGGGCGACATCAAGCTGCAAGCCAACCTTGAATACCGTCCGCGCCTGTTCGGCAACCTATACGGAGCCTTGTTTCTCGACGCAGGCAACGTGTGGGCAATGCACGACGACGGCTACCGCTCCGGCTCAAAGCTCAAGCCCCAAAACCTGCTCAAGGAAATGGCTCTCGGCACAGGCATAGGCATACGCTACGACATGGACTTCTTTGTGTTGCGCCTCGACTGGGGCGTGGGACTGCACGTGCCCTACAAGAGTGGATTCTACAACTTCGACCACTTCAAGGACTCGCAGAGCCTGCATTTCGCAATAGGCTACCCATTCTAAGCGAAAATAGCCCTTTTAGAAATAATAATTGTCCAAAACTTTTTGTATCTCACAGTAATTTGTTACTTTTGTAATTGATATAGATTAAACACATATACAAACAATGCAGAATTGTTTACATAAATAACATAATAACAGTAAAGATTATGAAACCTACACTTTTCCTCCTCGCTGCAGGTATGGGAAGCCGCTACGGTGGCTTGAAGCAGCTCGACGAACTCGGTCCTCACGGTGAAACCATCATGGACTACTCTATCTACGATGCTATCAATGCTGGCTTCGGCAAGCTCGTGTTCGTTATCCGCAAGGATTTCGAGGAAGACTTCCGCCGCATCGTGCTTTCAAAATATGAGGGTCACATCCCTTGCGAACTCGTGTTCCAGTCGCTCGACGCTCTGCCAGAGGGTTTCACATGTCCAGAAGGCCGCACTAAGCCTTGGGGCACTAACCACGCATTGATGATGGGTGAAAGCGTAATCAATGAGCCATTCGCCGTGCTCAACTGCGACGACTTCTACGACCGCGACGCCTTCAAGGTGCTTGGCAAGTGGCTTAGCGAACTGCCCGAAGGCTCTACTGGCAAGTATGCTATGGTAGGCTTCCGCGTAGGCAACACTCTCTCCGACAGCGGTACTGTTAGCCGTGGCGTATGCGAGAACGACGAGAACCACCACCTCACATCTGTAGTTGAGCGCACAAAGATTCAGCGTTTCGACGGTGTTGTTAAGTATCTTGCCGACGATGGCGAGACATGGGTAGCTATCCCCGACACAACTCCTGTATCTATGAACTTCTGGGGCTTCACTCCCGACTACTTCAAGCACAGCAACGAGTTCTTCAAGCAGTTCCTTTCTGACCCGAAGAACATGGAGAACCCGAAGAGCGAATTCTTCATCCCATTGATGGTAGACAAGCTCATCCACGACGGCACAGCCACTTGCGAGGTGCTCGACACCACATCTAAGTGGTTCGGCGTTACTTATCCAGAGGATCGTCCGGGCGTTGTTGAGAAGTTCCAGAAACTCGCCGACGAGGGTGTATATCCTGAGAAGATGTTCTAAAAGTGTCAACAACACGATTCATCGATATATTTCAAAAAAAAGAGATTGTCTACACAGACAATCTCTTTTTTTCTAACGGTTGACACTGAAAAATTAGTACTTTTATACAATTTAAATCCATCTTCTGCGTTATAGATAATAAATGTTATAATATTTAAGCAGATACTGGATTTTGCCAGTCCGACGAAAAAGACAGAAATGAAGAGAATTTTTGATTTTATATTTTCCGCTATATGCCTGGTGGTGTTCGCCCCTCTGTTCGCTATATGTTATGTGGCGATAAGACTGGAGGACGGACTTCCTGTCATCTACCGTCAGGAGCGCATCGGACTGCATGGCAAGCCTTTCTATATATATAAGTTCCGCAGCATGACCCACGACGCCGAGAAGGATGGTCCACAACTGCTGCTCGACGGAGCGTTGAGCGACCCGCGACTCACCAAGACGGGCAAATGGATGCGTGCCCATCACCTCGACGAATTGCCACAGTTGTGGAATGTGCTCAAGGGCGACATGGCTTTCATTGGCTACCGTCCCGAACGCAAATTCTATATCGACCAGATTATGGAGCACAATCCGCGCTATGCCGAACTCTATGCCATTCGCCCCGGAGTTACTTCCTATGCCACTCTGCACAACGGCTACACCGACACCATGGAAAAGATGCTGCGCCGCCTCGACTACGACCTCTACTATCTGGAGCACCAGAGTCTGTGGACCGACATCAAGATTCTCTTCACCACATTCTTACACATCATCTTCGGAAAGAAATTCTGAAGCTAAAAAGTAATACTAATATACTTGACAAAGTAATATATATTACTTGGCCTTTTATATCAATATACTTGGCCTTTTATATCAATATACTTTGACTTTAACTGATTTTACTTTACACTTTTCTTGTTGTTTTACTAAAATACTTCACTCTCAATTAAATCCTTTACTGAATAACTTTACAATGCAGGAAAAGTGTTACTGAAACGCTTTACATTGACGTTTTCAGGTGCAAATTTACATATAAAAACCATATCTACAAATTATAATGTTCTTTTTGATGATGTATTGGAATTAAAAACATGAAAAACACTGAGGGGAGCGGCGTCGCCAAGGGGGCGAGAAGCCCCCGACGAGACATAATAATCTTCACGCTTTTGCACAGGAGTAATCATGTTGTTGCTCATGTGCGGACGCTTGTTGTTGTAGAAGTTGATAATATCCCGTATGATGTTGTTGGCATCCTCCAAGTTCTTTGGTCTTTTCATTCTATACAACCATTCCTGCTTTATAATGCCATTGACACGTTCGGCTACAGCATTGTCTGTAGGCTTGTAGTCCTCCGTCATTGAAATTGACGCATTGATGGATTTCAGCAAGTCCACGTAGGCATTGCTGCAATATTGCGAGCCACGATCCGAATGGTGTATCAACCCACTCAAGTCAATGCCTCTGGTATGCTCTATAGCCATTTTAAGGGCTGCCATTGTATTTACGGCCATAAGTGTGTCCGACACTACCCAGCCAATGATTTCATGTGTCCAGGCATCAGTTACTAGGTGTAGGTACACTACGCCGTCATCCGTTTCAATGTATGTTATGTCAGCCACCCAAAGCTGATTGGGATGGTTAAGAACAAGATCCTTTATCAAGTTCCTGTATTTGCGATAGTTATGGTTCGAATTGGTTGTGTGGCGCCTACGTTCGGGCTTGAGCATAAGTCCGTTTTCTGTTATTATTTTATAGAATCTGTCACGTCCCGGCATAACGTCAAGGAAGATGTCTTTTAGGATTATAAACATCTTATAAGCTCCTATTCCAGGAGCCTCTTCACGCAGCTGACGTGCATGGTCCACAATCTTCTTTTCCGTCAATTCAAGTTGGTTTCTCTTTTCTTTGCTAACAGAGTAATAACCTTCACGAGTCTTGCCAAACAGTCCGCTCAGACAGCCGATACTTGTATCAGCATGTCTGAGCCGAAGGTTGTCTAATGCTTGGCGCCAGCTTTTTTTAGCAAGTCAATGCCGTATTGTTCCTTGCCGATTTTTAGCACCTCATTCAATGCCTCGTTGCGAAGTTCTGAATACTCAAGTGCCTTGCGCAAACGTGCATTTTCTTCTCTTAATTTTTCTTCTTCACTCATAATTTGCTGAGGTCTTGAATCTCTTGCTTTCTTTGCCATAAATACCTGTTTTTCCAGTTCTTGAATATCTGAAGGCAAAGGTACACATTTATTCATGTACTTCTTCTCCCAAGTAATAACATTGGCAATGCCGACATTATATTTACGGCCAATTTGATAATAAGAGGCACCACTCTCATAATAATCCTTTAATACAGACAAACGGAATTGATCGTCAAAATGACGAGCCGGTTTACGTTCTTTTTTCATTGTTACACTCATTTTTTAATTGTTAAAACGGTGTAAAGTAAATCTGTATTAAGTCAAGGTGACCGTTCTGTCTTCGATATAACATACAAACTACCGTAACATACAAAAAAGAATGGCTTCCTTGCTTTGGCAAACAACCAAAACAAGAAAGCCATTTATTGTCAATCAAAAGCTTGATTTATTTCTTGATTAGAAATAATAAGCCAAGCCAATCTGCCATGCGTTAGTGCGACCGTTCTTGCTGAACAAGTTCTGACCAGTCTCGCCCAATGCCTTAGACACAGTCATGTCGCCAGTCTTGCCACAAGCGATGTTGTAGTTGGCTGAGAGCTGGAGATGGCTGAGGAGCATTGCGCCTACACCAACGTTGACGCTGAATGTAGATGACTTAAGGCGCCACTCGCCCATGTCCTTGAAGATTGACTGGTTCTTGTCGCCCACGTTGAAGCCGAACTGCGGACCGGCAAACAGGAAGATGCTGGCTGTGCTGCCCAAACCGAAGCCGTAGCGAACGTTGATAGGAATGTTGACAGACTGAGTCTTGAAGTTGCTCTCAACCTCTGCGCCCTCAACCTCAGCCTTGGCCTTTGCCTCGCGCTGGTCGTAGAGAGCCGAAGCGTCAATGCCCAAACCTACAACGGGAAGGGTGAACTTCAATGTAGGACCAATGAAGAAACCTGCGCGGTTTTCAGCATCCAACACTTTTGAGTCGAGACTCATGCTTGTAACGTTAAGACCGCCCTTAATACCAAACTTAACCTGCGCCTCTGCACTGTTGGCAGAGAACAGCATTGCAGCGGCAAGCACTGCAGTAGTAAAAATCTTTTTCATACCTTTTTGTTCTTTGTATTATTGATTAATGACGCTAAATATTTATTGATTAATGACGCTGACGGCGCACCGTTACACGAGCTGAGCCTGACGAAGAGCCGCTTGAAGAGCTCGACGGACGCGACTTCTTCACCTTTGTTGATGATGCGGAAGAGGCTGATGATGACGAAGAGCCACGTGCACGGCGGTTCTTCTTGGCAAGAGCCTTGGCCGCCTTCTTGTCGATACGGGCTATGCTGTCGAGAGAGTCCTTAGGCTCGGGCTTGCCCCAAAGGTTCTGCTCGAAGTCGGCAAGCTCCTTCTCGATGCGCTTCTGCTCCTTAGCCATGGCAGAGTCGGTGGGACAGTACTGGGCGAGAGTCTTGCCAAGCATGTTTGTGGTCTTGTAGATCTTGCCCTTGTACATATTCTTGGTGAAGTAATCGTCCATCGACATCACGGCTGCGTTGTTGAGATTGCTGGTCATGATAGTCTGCTTGGTGAGATATGGAGCAAGGTCGTCGTATTTCACCCAGAAAAGAGGATAGCTTGTACCCCCGTCGCCAAAGTCGTCGTCACGCTTAAGGATAGGACAGATGGCAAGCACCTTGGTGTGGAAGGCAGCGTTGCGGTCGTCGAAATAGGTAGACTCCTTGATGTAGTAGGCTGTCACCTCGCGCGATGGGATGTCGCTGTCGTCGATGCGTATGCCACGGTCGGTGCGCTCGTAGAAGATGTGGTAGTTGTCGAGAAACGACTTAAGGTTAATCTTAGAGTCGTCGCTGAACACCTCGTTGCCGTCCAAGCGATACTCATAGGCTGTGACCGAACGGCGCAGCACGAGTTTGAAGATATACGTGAAAAGGTTCATCTGCGAGCCTACCGGCTCTACGGGATAGTAGAGTCCGGCATTAGCCTCATCGGTGAGCGTTATCTCACGATAGATGTCACGGCGCCACACCACATCCTCATCCATAGCCTTCTGCGTGGGGAAGGATATCTGGGCACGCACACTCAAGCCCTGCTCCTTCTGCTGTTGCTGCTGTGCCTGCTCTCGACGACGTGCCGCCGGCTGAGCCGAAGCGATGTCGGCACAGAAGAGTGCGGCCAGCAATATTGTAAGCAATTTCTTCATTTGTATTCTTGGTTGAATTAATAATCTTTACTTCACTATCACCTCCATCGACCCTGCCAACTGGCGTGTGATGCCATCAGGACCCACAGCCTTGATGCGCGAGATATAGAAACGCTTGCCACGCGAGAGCTTGCGGAATGTACCGCGCTGACGGTCGGAGAAGTTGGCTCCATTGCTTGCCATTGGCACTGCGTTGCCCATATTGTCGAAGAACACTGCCTCGAAGCTCACCACCTTGAACTGAATGTCGAGAATGCCGTCGTCGATGGCTGCCTTTATGCCTTGCACATCCATGAGCGAAGCCTTGGAGAGTCCGCCACCACGGAAGCGGTCGGTGCCTACAGAGATATAAGCAGCTGGGTCGGGAAGCTTGCGCACATGGAATGTGAACTTGCCCATCTGGCGCGACTTGCCATTGTCGTTGCTTGCAACGCTAATGGTGACATCGCTGCCCACAGCCGAGGGGCGTGCTATATAGCGTCCCATGCCTATGCTGCGGAACGAACCGCCCGACATAGATGCCTGCACGGCATTGAGAGGCACACCTGGTATGCTTACGCTGATTGGGTTGTCGTAGCCTGCATAAAGCACATTCATAAGGTCGGCGGACACTGTGGCGCTGGGCGCAACAACAGTGTACTTCTGGGTGAAGTCGCGACGTATGACGTTGCCTGCTCCATCGCGCATGGTGATATATCCGCCAAACTGATGCTCGCCCACTGCTCCTGCCGTGAAACGATAGAGACCATTGTTAACACGCTGACCGCCTACATATATCTCGGGCTGCTGAGTGGTGTCGACGGCTGCCATTACTATCTGAGCGGCAAACTGGTCGCCACTGATGACAGTACGCGATTCGGGGATGACGAAAGCCGAGAGTTTGTTAACGCGTATGTCCTTCATGTCGATGTTCGACACAAGAGTGTGGAGCACTTCGCCCTCGGCATAACGCACATCGCTCTGCAACTTCGACAAGAGGGTTACGGCTCCAGCCACAGGCATATCCTCAAACATATACTCCTGCCAGTTCTTGCCCATGGTGTGAGCGTTCTTGGGGAGTTTTGTAGTAAGGTTGCTCTCGATGATGCTGCGCTGATGGGCATCGCTCACCATAGCGAGAATGCGCTCGCGGAATGAATTGATAGCATTGTATAGACGGCGTCCCTGACCGGTGCCTGGAGCAAGCATCACATGGCTTGCGGCCTCAAGATTGTCCTTATTCTTAATGTCGAACACGTTGGCATCCTTACCGTCGGCCTCGCGCACAATCTCAAGCTTGAGCTGTTGGGCGTAGTTGTAGAGCGAGTCGCTCATACGCTTCACCGCCGTAGCCTTGTCAAACCACTCCTTCACCTTGGCAGGGTTAGCCTTCATCTGATCTGCAAACCCATCGTAGAGCACTTGGTTCTCCTTCGACGAGTTGGCTGTGGTGCGGTTAAGGCTCTCCTCCACAACGGAGAATCCGTTGAGCACCTCAGAGGAGATGTTCAACGCAAGCATCGCCATGAGCACCACATACATGAGGTTGATCATCTTCTGGCGAGGAGAAACCGGTCTTTTCTTTATTGCCATTTACTCTTTCACCTTTAAGTTCATGTTTACAGTCATAGCCTCGATCATGCGGGCATAGATGCTGTTGAGCTGCTCAATCTGCTGAGCCATCTTGCGACTCTGGTCGTTGATTTGGTCGATAGTGCCAATCTGCTGGCTTGCTCCCTTAAGCTGCATCTCGTATACCTTGCAGATACCAGTGAGGGTGCGGTTGAGGTTTTCCATCTCCTCGCTGTCACGGGTGAGGCGCACACTCTGCTCCGACACCTTCTGAAGGGTCTCTGTAAGATTCTTCAGCTGCTCGAGATAAGCCGACTGGGCATCGGCAAGCTGAGCGACAATCTCCTGGTTGGCTGCTATCTCGGCAGCGGCAGCTGCTGTATCAACAGCGGCGGCATTGGATACTGTAGCGGCATTGGATGCTGTAGCGGCATTGGATGCTGTTGTTGATGTTGACGCACCACCTATAATTATAGTGCCACCACCATGCACATTGCCCGGAGCGTAATTGCCATTGCGCTCTGCCTCATATTCTGCCTCAGCCTCTTCCTCCTCGCGGTCGATTTCCTCCTCGTCAATATGTGTAGGCAGGTCCTTGCCATCTTGGGTCTTGTCGAACGGACGGTCGAAAGCCGAGAGGAAGAACACCAGCACCTCAGTGCCCATACCGGCAAACAACATGAAGTTGGCACCCGGAAGGTGGGTAAGCTTGAAGAGTGTACCGAGAATTACGACCGACGCACCCCAGCTATAGGCATAGTTGAGGAATGTCTGTCCGGGAACGCTATCCATCCACTTCTGCAGATGATAGACTATATTGAACTTACTGTAAACTGTCATTGTCTCCTTGTTTTTTATTTCTTGTTCTTTTTGCCCTTACTCTTCACGCTTGATGTGCTTGCCAAACTGCGCACACAACGGAAGCCGATATAACTGCGCGGTTGGTTTTGATACTCCCATGTGCGCCATGCCGAGCGGATGAACGACTCGGGGTCTTTCCATGAACCTCCACGCACACTCTTCTTCTTAAGTCGGTAGGGGTCTTCCTTGGCTGCGTTGTACTGCAATGTAGGGTTGAGGTCGTTCATTGCCTCTACTCCTGCCTCGGTGTAGATGGTGCTTGTCCATTCAGCCACGTTGCCTGCCATATCGAAGAGTCCGTTGCTGTTGGCTCCATATATTCCCACCTTCGATGTGATTAGGTTGCCGTCCTTGGTGTAGTTGCCGCGGTCGGGCTTGAAGTTGGCAAAGAAACATCCGTCGCCACTCTTCACGCTTGGGTCTTCCCACGGGAACTCAGCTCCCGACTTGCCACGTGCGGCATACTCCCATTCTGCCTCGGTGGGCAGACGATAGCGTTGCACATAACGTGCCTCCGGACCAAGACCCTTGAGCAGATAATCGGTGCGCCAAGCACAGAAGGCGTTGGCCTGCTCCCATGTAACTCCCACTACGGGATAGTCGTTGTAGGCAGGGTTGGAATAATAGTTGCGCAGATACACCTCGTTTTCGGCATTCTGGAAATCGTTCACCCAAACGGTTGTGTCGGGATAGACATTCACGATGTAGGTGTTAAGGAAGTCCCACGGACCGCTGAGCTGGCGGTTGATAGTCTCGCGCACGATGCGTCCCTCGTCGTCTACATAGGCGGTGTCCTTGGAAATCATCACCACCTCGTCGGGATTGACAGTGACATCGGTATTGAGATTTCGCTCCTCGGGATTAAGTCGGTTGCGGCGCAAGGCAGCTGCCGTATAGTCGTACACCTCGTAGCGATAGTTCATCTGACGGTAGTCGAGCATCTTCTCGCCCGTAATAGGATTGCGTGTATATACGCTCTCTATGGCGCGAAGCTCGTCCTCATTGGGTTTGCGAGGCAAGGGTTTCTTCCAGTTGAGGTGCGGAGTGACGGGGTCGCCATTCTTATCCTCGGTTATCATGTACGTCTCATCGCCACCATACTGTGGGTCGGCAAGGCGTGTGCGGATGATACTGTCGCGCACCCAAGCCACAAACTGCTTGTATTTGGAGTTGGACACTTCGGTCTCGTCCATCCAGAATCCGTCGACCGACACATCCTTCACTGGAGTCTTCTTGCCCCACAGCGAGTCTTGCTTGTCGATACCCATGTGTAGATAGCCACGGTTCACCTTCACCATGCCATAGGGAGTAGGCTCAACGAAGGAGCGTCCGCCTATTCCCACAACCTCGCCTCCACGTCCAGAGGAAGAGGCTGCCCTGCCGCCGAAGCAGCCGGTGAGAATCATGGAGAAAGCCATGATGCCTAATAGTAATATGCTTTTTCTTGTTTTCATCTATGATTGATTTTATTATTCTGAATTTTACAATCAGTCTTTCTTTTTACCTAATGCTACAGGGTTCTCACACTCTTGTGCAGGTTTTTGCCTTTCTTCACAAGGTTGAGGTCCATCTGGTAGCCCACGAAAATCTCGTGGCTGCCGTTGCCGGGGTTTATGGCAGACGTGTACATCTCGTAGGAATATCCCATAACAATGCCGTGTACATTACCGCCGATGAGCACCGTAACTGAGTTGGTGGGCGAATAGCTTGCTCCAAGATACATCATCTTCTTGTCGTTGGTGTAAACAAGCCGACCGCTTATGTCGCCTCGCCAAGCCACACCATCGGTGCGCACAAGGAAGGATGGTTTGAGTGTGAGATAGGGGTTGCGCAAGCGAATGTCGTAGCCGCCCGTGGCATAATAGGTGGCATCCACCTGAAGCTCGTTGCGCTCGCCGAGGTTTACAAGGGGTGAGTTGAGGTGCTGTGCCGAGAGACCTACATACCAGTTGCGGTGGGTGTAGTATAGTCCCAAGGCGAGGTCGATGGCGTTGCCGTCGAGCTTTGTCGAAGAGAATGCGGGGTCGTTGGAGTCCTCAAGGTCGACTTTTGTTCCGTCGAAACTCTCGCTTAGCAGTCCTGCCGACACACCCATTGACAGCTGACCTCCAAAGAGCTTTGTCTTGTAGGCGTATTGCAGGGCAAGACGCTTGTGTGTGAACAGACCAATCTTGTCGTTCATAAACTGCACTCCGGCTCCGTGGTATGACTTCATGAAGATGAAGGGCATATCGGCTCCGGCATACATTGTCTGCGGATTGTTCTTGAATCCGGCAAGGTCCATGGCGTAGGCAGCCGACACATTGAGCTTTGACTGTTTACCCACGGCAGCTGCATTGAACGACGGCTCCATGTCGAAGTAATGGGCGAAGGACACGTCGTACTGCGCATGGCTCCTGACGGAGACAAGCGTAAGCAGCATGATGATTATTATTATTTGATAGCGTTTAAACACGTTAGTATAACGCCAGTTTCACACGAATATTGTAAAAATAAAAGAAAAAGTGGGATTTTTAGTTTTGAATTGTGAATGTTGTGTTTTGAATCATAATATTTAAAACATTAAGGCAACATTGTGCTAATGTTTTTTCTGTTTATCACCGTATATATTTTCCGTAGGCTCGGAAAACATATACGGTGTTTTAAATGTTTTTGTCTTATTTTACAACCTTCTTGCCATTGACAACATACATACCCTTGGCGAGTCCGTCAAGAGCCTTGGCTGTCTCGACACTACTGTTGAATCGGCGCACGGTTCTGCCGTCGATAGTGCTTACGACAGTAGGACGGTTGAGAGCCGACGCATTGTCGTGGATGGAGATTATGGCTGTGGTATTCTCCTTGGTGACATCCTTCACGAGATAATGTCCTTGGCCGTCGACATCTTTCAACACCTCGAAATAGGATGTTGCAGTAACGTTGCTCACGTCGGCAGTCTGAGTGCTCTTGTCCTTGGCAAACACAAAGCTCACATAGTCGGTGGGCGTGTTGATGCTGAACGACTTGGCAAACCATTTCTTGCCATTATGCTCGGTGGCTGTAGCGACTTTATCGCCAGGCCAATCCTTGTTGGCTGGTCCGTGAGTTTCGTCGCCTCCCCATGTCCAGAAGTAGGCATGGTCCCAACCCACATTTTCTGTATTGACATACACAGAGATTGGGTAAGGCTTGAAACTCTTCACCTCGTAGGAGCGGGTCTCCACTCCACTAACGTTTCCACCTACGAGCAATCCCACCTTGAGCGTAATGTTGCCCTCGGGCAATGTGATTGCAGTGCCATTAGCCACAACATTGCTCTTGGCTGTTGGCTCGGAGCCATCGAGAGTATAGGCAATCTTGGCATCGGCATTGGCAGAAATGGCACGCAGAGTGACCGTAGGCTCATTGTAGTAAGTTCCCGACGGCAGCGACGGCCATGCTGTCTCCAGCGATGTCTCAAGGAAGTAGCGCCAGTGATAGCCCTCGGCAGCAAGCGCATAGCCATTGCCCGGCTCATAGCTGTTGGCTGTTTTACCCACAGCAACACGCAGTTTTCCATTATCACCAGTTGTGGTGAACACGAATCGAGCTGATGTGCTTTCCTCGCTGTTGTACTTGCTCTCGTTGTTGATGCCTGCACGGTTGCGCAGGAGAATCATGTTCTTGAGGTCCTGCTTGCAGTCAATCCAATGCTTGTAGAACACGCATGGAGTGCCTGGCATTGCCAATAAGTAAGCGTTGGCGGCGAGAGTGTCCTTGCGTAAAGGGTCGTTCTCGTTGTCGGCACGTTTCTCTGTGTCGTGGTTCTCCACAAAGGTCACGGCATAACGCTTGTAGGTGTCGTTTGTGGCAAGACCGCCTGTTGAGAGTTTTGCCCAGTTGCCATTGTTGGCGGCATCGCGCACGGTGTAGCGGATGGTGAAGTCGAATGTAGCCGACTGAATCTTGTCATCCACCTTGGTAGCCTGAAGCCACTTCATAAGCACCGACTTGTTGCCGTCCCAATACTCACCTACCGAGAATTCGGGATTGACAGTAGAGTTGTACAAACCAGTGAACTTACCGTCGTAGCCCTTGGTCATGTCGTAGCGGAATCCGGTATAACCGAAGTCGTCGATAAGCATACGCAGATAGTCGATGACTGTGTTCTGCACATTCTCGGAGTTATGGTCGAGATCGCGCATTCCGCTCCAATCCTCGCCCGAGTCGTTGTTAGCGCTAAGGCTTACGCCTTTTTGCTTGGCAGCCGTGGCAGCCTTGCCTTTGTCGTCGTTGGCACAGACATCGGTAGAGGTCATGGTGTAGGTCTTGCCGTTGTAGGTCTCGGTGGGGAAGTCGAACCAATCCTTTATTGTTCCACGGTGATTGATTACGACGTCGGCAATAGTGCCTATGCCCTTATGCTTGAATGTCTTGATCATTGAGCGGAGCTGAGCCTCCGAGCCGAACGACGAATTGTAGTTGCTGAACCAGTAAAGGTCGTTGTAGCCCATCGACTTTCCGCCACAATATGCACTCTGCGGAACCCACACGAGCTTGAAATACTGGGCGAACTCGTCTGCCTGACTTTCAAGATTTGTCCATTGCGAGGCATCGAAGCTGTCCCAATAGAAACCCTGAAGCATCACACCCTGATATTTGGATGGCCAGCCTTGGGCTGAAGCGGATAGCGGAAGCAATCCTAATCCACAGATTAAGCTTGCTATTGATTTGGAAAATTTGGTCATTGTTGTTTTAGACTTAAAAAAAAGTAACAGTTGAGAATACCCTCCTACTATTTCTACATACTAAGAACCAAGACTCCTCTTGGCTGCAATTTCACATCCTTTGTAAGGTCAATCTTACGACCCGTAAGAACGTTTGTAGCCTCCTTGCGGTTGCCAATTATCTCGGCATAACGCTCTGTCTTCATTGTGGCAGCCTTTGATGTGCCATTGATTACGGTCATCACAGCCTTGTCGCCAAGAGTGCGGGCCACCACATACACTCCCTTCATGGGGATGAACTGAGTCTGCTTGCCCTTGGTTATGACTTCGTTGCCCTGTCGCCAATGCAGCAGTCGGCTTGTCCAGCTGAACATGTCCTGCTCTGCCTTTGTGCGCTCTGCCTTGTTGAAGGCATTGCGTGTGTCACCAGGGAAGCCTCCAGGGAAATCACGGCGCACATAGCCATCAGTCACCTGCTTTGTGCCATTCATCATTATCTCCGTGCCGTAGTAGAGCTGCGGAATGCGGTTGACGGTGAGCAAGAGAGCGAGTGCCTGCTTAAGGGCAAGCGAGTCCTGACCCTCGCCAAGGAAGCGGTCGGTGTCGTGGTTCTCGATAAACGCCATCACATACGACGGGTCCACATACAGATAGTCGTAGCAGAGGGAGTTGTAGATGCGGTTGAAACCTTTCCACCAGTCGTCGGTCTCCTCATGCTTAGCCTGATTGAGCTTGTCGAAGAACGAGAAGTCCATGACTGTCTTGAGGTTGGAGTTTACATCCGAGAGAGGTGAGTCCTTCTGCCATGCGGCAGTGTAGGCAGGCTCGGTAACCCATGTCTCGCCCACGGTGTTGAAGTTGGGATATTCCTCGTTGAGCACCTTCATCCAATGGGCCATACCCTTGCGGTCGGCATAAGGATAGGTGTCCATGCGTATGCCGTCGATGCCTACAGTCTCAATCCACCACTCCGAGTTCTGAATGAGGTAAGTCATGAGGTGCTGGTTGCGCTGGTTGAGGTCGGGCATTGTAGGCACAAACCAACCGTCCACTGTCTCGTGCAAGTCAACCTTCGATGCGTATGGGTCGAGCACTGGAGTGAGCTTATAGCTTGTCTGCAGATACTTGTCGTTGGTCATCTGGTCGCCGTCCATCGTCTTTGTCTTCACGGCATTCTTCTGATTTTCGGGAGCAAGCCATTCGGGAGTGTTGAACCAATCCTTTGTAGGCATGTCCTTCACCCAAGGATGGTCGAAACCACAGTGGTTGAAAATCATGTCCATCACCACCTTCAATCCCTTCTTGTGGGCATCGTCAATGAGCTGGCGATAGTCGGCGTTTGAGCCGAAGCGTGGGTCAACGCGATAGTAGTCGGTTGTGGCATAGCCATGATAAGAGCTCTGTGTGCCGTGGTCGGGAGAGTCGTTCTCCAATACCGGAGTGAGCCAAAGGGCTGTAACGCCAAGTTCGTTGAAATAGTCAAGGTGCTGGCGAATGCCCTCAAGGTCGCCACCATGACGCAGCGACGGCTGCTTGCGGTTTACTGTATATGCTTTCAATCCTTTGACATTAATGTTCTTGCCACTCGAAGCGAAACGGTCGGGCATGAGCATATAGAGAACGTCGGCATTGGTGAAGCCCTTGCGGTCGTCGCCACTCATGTCGCGCGCCTTAAGCTCATACTTCACGTTGGTCTTGCCCTTGGCAGCACGGAACTGAAGATTCATTGTTCCGGGCTGAGCATCCTTCACGTTCATGTAAACGAGCAGATAGTTGGGACTGTCGAGACGCACGAGCGAGTCGATGCGCACGCCGGGATAATCGGTAGAAACCTCGGCAGAACGTATATCCTTGCCGTAGACCATGAGCTGAACCTGCGGGTTCTTCATGCCTACAAACCAGTTGGTGGGGTCGATACGGTCGACTTTCTGGGCTGCACTCATATTGATGTTGCTTGTCAATAAGAGGGAAAGGAGAAGTCCTGCCTCCTTGCCCTTTCTCTTTAATGAGGAGAGTTTTATATTTTTTAAGTTCATAATTATTTAGGTGTTGAAGTTCACTTGAATCTTTTAATCATGCACAATCAACGCCGACTGTGGAGCCACAGTCACCGTCTTGCCACTCACCAGACCAATGCCACCGGCATTCACCTTGCCGTTGGCAACAACCATTGTGTAGCTGCCCTCTGGCACGTTGACAGTCTGTGGAGTCTTCTGCGAGTTGAGTATCACGATAATGTTCTTCCAAGAGTCGCCGCCGGCATTGTCCTTAAGCTGATATGCCACCACTCCTGCGGGAGCATCGAGGAACACAAGATGCTTGCGCACCTCGTCGGCAGAACCCATGTGGAAGGCAGGATGCTGCTTGCGCAGAGAGATAAGACCCGAATAGTAGTCGAACACCTGCGGATAACGCTTCAGGTTGTTCCAGTCGAGGCGGTTGATGGAGTCGGGCGAACGGAAGGAGTTGTGCACTCCCTTCTTGTCGCGCAGCATTTCCTCGCCAGCAAGAATGAACGGAACGCCCTGCGATGTGAACACGGCTGTCTGTGCGAGAAGGTCGAGACGAATGAGTTCGTCGTCGCCGATGTACGGGATGCTTGCACGCAGACGGTCGGTGAGGCACATGTCGTCGTGGCAGCTGACATAGGCCACCATCTGCGACGGCTCGTTGGTCCAGGCTGTCTTAGAGTAGTTCACCTTTGTCATGTCTATCTGCGGATGGCTTATCGCTCCGGCAATGCCAAACTTGATGCTCTCCTCCTGGCCAGGCACTCCTGCAAGGAAACCGCCCTTTGTGTCATCCGAGAACGGACCGCGCAAGGCATCGCGCATTTCGTCGCTGAAGGCTCCAATGCCATTCAGCTCGCGTGCGTTGGCCTTCATGGCAAGCTTCTCCTGGGGATAAGCGCACGAGCCTGCGCTCCAGCCCTCACCATATATATATATTGAAGGGTCGATCTTGCTCACCACATCGTGTATCTCGTTCATGGTCTCGATGTCGTGGACGCCCATGAGGTCGAAGCGGAAACCGTCGATATGATATTCCTTAACCCAATACTCCACGCTCTCCTTCATAAAGTCGCGCATCAGCTGTTTGTCGGATGCCGTCTCGTTGCCGCAGCCAGAGCCGTCGGAGTATTTGCCTTCGGCTGTCTTGCGGAAGTAATAGTCGGGATAGGTCTTTTGGAAATTCGAGCCGTTGATGTCGAAGGTATGGTTGTACACAACGTCGAGGATGACACGGATGCCAGCCTTGTGGAGAGCCTGCACCATCTGCTTGAACTCACGTATGCGAACCTTAGGGTCGGCAGCGTTGGTAGAGTAAGAGCCTTCGGGCACATTATAGTTGAGAGGGTCGTAGCCCCAGTTGTATTGAGCCACATCGGGCTTCGACTCGTCAATCGAGGCAAAGTCGAACGACGGCAGTATGTGGATGGCATTCACGCCAAGGCGGCGCAGATGGTCGATGGCGGCAGGTTCGGTGAGCGCAAGGAACTTTCCCTTGTTCTTGATGCCAGAGGAGAGGTCCATGGAGAAGTCGCGGTGGTGCATCTCGTAGATTACGAGGTCGCAAGGATTCTTCAATGCCGGACGCACATCGTCGGCCCAGCCTTCGGGGTCGGTGTCTTTAAGGTCGACGATAGCGCCGCGCTTGCCGTTGACACTTACAGCCTTGGCAAACAGGCCTGGAGTAATGTCGGGCTGTTCCTGGTTGTAGACACTGAACACATAGTATTTGCCCTTGAGGTCGTTCTTTACTGTCAGCTTCCACTTGCCGGCACCAACACGCTTCATCGACTTCACGAGTTGTCCAGCCGTGTCGCTGTCATTATCTGTAATCACAACATTCACCTTCTTCACGTCGGGCGAAGTGGTGAGTTGGAAGGTCGTAGCCTTTGGAGAATACTCCACTTCGTTGAAGGTCTGCGCCAAGGCGTAATGGCCCGTGCAGGTGGAAAGAAGGGAGAGGAGAAGTGTGCGAAACTTCATTTTGATTCTTTAAATTTAGTATTTGTTCAAATTTATCCTTATATATGAGCGGCAATCAGTAGGAGGGTATGGCATCCCTGCCATACCCACTCTGCCATGATTGACCAGCCTATTTACTTTCTACCTGCCTCGTCAATCAGATCCTTCACCTCATCATTATATTCCTTGTCAGCAATCAGCTGTTCTATCGTCATGTGCATGCGATAGCGCCAATAGTGCTTCGGGATGGCAGGGATATTGATGCGCTCGGCGTTGGCGTCGGCAAGGCGGATGCGCTCGTCGATGGCAAACCAGTCTTGGAGCGAGAGGACGCAGAGCATTGAAGGCGAGGTGAGCTGACGCGACACGATGTCGCGTGCGAGCCAACCTGGGAGCGGATGAGGAGCGGCACCACCACGATAGAGCATTGTGTTGTAGTACTTCTGTGTGCGGTCGTAGTCCTCGTCCCACCACTGGCGGAGTGTAGGCATATCGTGGGTTGACAATGTGCATACTGAGCGGTAGGGATTGCGCGAGAGATGGCCGAACTCCACGCTTGGGTCCTTCGGCATCGACTGAAGCTCAAGGCTCAGGATGCGAAGCTCATTCATAACCCACTGCACGCAGTCGGGCACCATGCCAAGGTCCTCGGCACACACGAGCATTCGTGTAGCCTGCGAGAGGAGCGGCAGCTTCTTCATAGCCTCGCGATACCAGAAGTCGTTGTTGCGACGATAGTAGTAGTCGTTGTAGAGGCGGTTGAAGGCATCCTTGTCGTTCTGCCACAGAGCCTCGTACATGAAGTTGAGCTGTGCCGTGATGCGCGGATGGAACATATTCGGGTTCTGACGGTCGCGCACGAAGAGCACGTTTTCTATAAGAGCGTAGAGTCCGTCGCGCAGCCAGATGTCCTTGTCTGTGGTCTTGCCCTCGAAGGCGGCCTCAACCTTGCGCTCGGTGTCGTACTCAGGCTTCAGCGAGAAGATGTCGTCGTGCTCGTGCTGCAAGTATTTCTCCTTCACCTCCTCGGCGTGCTCCTTGAAGATGCGGCTGACAATCCAGTCGGCAATGAACGGCTTGGTGAACAAATCCTCCTGGAAGTTGAGTCCGTAGCTCTTAATCTCCTCGCGGCTCATGGCGAGAGCCGGCTGGAACTGTCCAAGGAGTCCGTGAACACAGTCGGTAGGTATGGCCCAGATGCGGAAGAAGCCGAGCACATGGTCGATGCGGTAGGCGTCGAAATACTGCTGCATGTTCTGGAAGCGGCGCACCCACCACTGGCAACCGTCGGCAATCATGCGTTCCCAGTTGTATGTAGGGAAGCCCCAGTTCTGTCCGTTCACAGAGAAGCCGTCTGGCGGAGCACCTGCCTGCGAGTCGAGGTGGAAGTATTCCGGCTCATGCCATACGTCGCAACCGTTGCGGTTGACACCGATAGGAATGTCGCCCTTGAGTATCACGCCACGCGCACGGGCATAGTCGTGAGCCGAGCGCATCTGACGGTCGAGCACGAACTGCACATAGTAGAAGAACGCAACATCCTTGAACGCCTTGTTCTGCGGATTAGAGAGCGAGGCGCGGTCGGCCTCATTCCACTGTGTGTGACCCTTCCACTTGGCAAACTCGCATGTGCCGTTCTTGTCGCGCAGATAGCAATACTGGGCGTAGGGCACGAGCCAATGCTCTGTGTGCTTGAAGAACTCCTTGAAATCCTCTGTCGCGAGCACCTCCTTGCCTTCCTGCTTGAAGAGGAGCTGCAAGTATTTTGTCTTGGCGTTGTTCACGCGCTCGTAGTCGATCTGCGGCAGACCGTTGAGTTCCTCGCGAAGCATCTCGAAGCGGTCGGCCTCAACCTTGTCCTTGAGGGCAGGCAACTGACGGAGGTCGCAAAACTGCGGATGCAGGGCAAAGATGCTTATGCACGAGTAGGGATAAGAGTCGGTCCAGGTGTGGGTGGATGTGGAGTCGTTGATAGGAAGCACCTGGAGCAGGCGCTGGTGGGTTTGTGCCACCCAGTCGATCATCAGCTTCAAGTCGCCGAAGTCGCCCACACCGAAGCTGCCCTCCGAGCGGAGCGAGAACACGGGGATGAGGGTTCCTGCCACCTTCTGGTTGTAGAGAGCGAAGAATGCCTGGTCGAGAACTTCAACACGCACCTCGCCTTGAGGCAACGGCTCTACGCAGAGCGTGCGGTTCTGGCCTGTCTCCCACTCCACTTCGCCCTTGTCGCCAAAGGCAACAAACTTGAACTCGAGATTCACATTCTCGTCCTTGGCAACGGCTGATGTAGTGCGGCTGCGGTGGATTGAGGCAAAGAGGCTGTCGGCGTCCAAGTCGACTATCCACTCGTTGTGGTTGTGCTCAACCATAGGCAGTGCCTTTGCAAGATTCCAGCAGCCCAAGGCTGGCTGTGCTCCTACAATGTTAAGGCGCATACCAGAGCGCAACTGTGGCGCGCGCACCACAAGGCGCAATGTGGCAGAAGAATCGGTGGCGGGCACTGCCGACTGCACACGGCGGTTAATACAATCGGTGAAAGCCGAGCTGTAGAGATAAGTGTCGCCGGGGAAGTCGGTCCAACGGTCGTTCACATCGTAGGCATTTGCCTTCGACGCTGTGAGGTCGAGACGGTGCATAATAGTTTTCCACTCTGAGCACTTGATGCCGCGGATACTACGCACGCTGTAGAAATAGTCGTAGCGTGTGGCCTTATCTGGGTCAAGAGTAGTGTTCAGTGTCCATGTCTCACCATCGTGGGTAGCCATAGCGAGTGCCTTAAACTGGCTCATGTCTAATGCCAAACTTTCGTCCTCGCGTGCCGGGGCGATATTTAGCAGAAGTTCGTCGCCATACGCAGTGCGGTATGGGATGCTGAATGTTACGTTCATATATTGGTTGGAATTTTATAATTGATTGTTTATGTTTTTGATACTTATAATTAGGCGCGGGGCTGGATTGCAATTGCAAATTTAGAAAAAAGATTTATTATGATATATATATAATGTGGGCAAATTTGGAAAATAGAATGTAAACGTTTGCAGATTTTCCATGTTAATCCTTCAACCGAAGAGAAAGCACAAATATCTTTCATGTGAAACCTTCATCTGAAAAAAAAATGGCAAGATCATCCATGGGAGACCTTCTTTTGGGAAAAAAATACAAATATCTTCTAGGGATTGCCTTCTTTTGGGAAAAAATACAAATATCTTCCGTGAGAGACCTTCTTTTTGAGAAAAAACACAAATATCTTTTAGTTACAGCTACTTTTTCTGGAAAACAACGAATTCCATGCGTGTGACGGCTACTTTTTGAGTAAAAACAACAAATATCTTTCAGTTACGGCTACTTTTTCTGGAAAAGCAACGAATTCCATGTGTGCAACGGCTGCTTTTTCAGAAAAGCGACGAATTCCACGCGTGCGACGGCTACAAATAGATTCATACGAAAAAAAAAGGGAGCGGAAAGTCAGCATTACGCCTTCTTTCCACTCCCTCCATCCAGAGTTGTGTTTATATGATAGATGAAGCTTTTATGTTACTTTACTTCAGCTTTGTCAGCAGTGAAGTGAGATAAGCCTCCTGACGCTTATTTTACTGTGCAGTAGATATTCTCAGAAGTCTTTCTTGTAGGATACAGCTTGACTGTGTTGCCGGCAACCGAAATGTTGTCGCCACCTGCTGTCAAGTTGTCGAGACTTCCACCGAGGTTGATGTCCCAACCACCGTTTACGCGGAACTTCCAACCGTCGGCTGTCACACCAACATTAGTTGCCTCGAAGCAATACTCTTCAGCATTCCATGTCATTGGAGCGTCGCCAGCCCAATTATTGAAACCACCGATGATGCCCATGGTCTCAACCTTAGTGGCCTTGATGATGCCTTCTCCAAGATTAACATCGAAGTAGTATACACCTTCTCCTGCGTTAACGCCGATGTTTCCACCTTCGCTGGTTGCTGCACCAGAGAATGTGCTGAATGCACCAGAATTTATCTCATTATCCCAACTACCGGCTACACGCTGGAACTTGAACTGATTGCCCCAACCGTTAGGGTCGGCACAATAAAGGTAACCAGTGTATACTCCCTTTGCATCGTCTACGAGAGCAAGCTTCTGCTCTGCGTTTGTCCAGCCGTCAGTTGCGCCGATGAAGTAAATGAATGGATCGTAATTAACCTCCTCCAAGGTGTAAGAGTAGTCCATCATGTTGATGGTGAGCTTATACTTGCCAGCCTTGGCAATCTTGCCAGCCTTGGCTTCACCGTTGGTCAACAAACCTGTCATGCTGTCGTCGCCGTCAACCTTAGGACCTACTACGCCGGCAGCCCAGAGGTCATCAGCGTCGATGTTCTTCTTAGGAATAATCTTCCAGTACTGGTCGGGCTTTTTAGTCTCGAAGCTTATGGTGAAGACCGGATCCTCATATACATCCTTATCGCTGTGCTTGAATGCCTTTGCAGCTGCCTTGGTCCAACCATTTACGTCTTCTGTAGTAAACATATCACCTACGAGGTAGTAACCTTCTTCAATAACTGGAGCCTCAGGGATAGCCTTCACCTGGAACTTCTCTGATGTAGCCATCTTGACGGCTGTCGATCCATTGTTAACCCATGCGTCGAGAGTGGCATCGATGTCGCGCTCGGAAGGACGCTTGCCAAACTTTTCTACTATATAGTTTACCAAGTCGGCTTTTGCCATATTGCCCTCAGCGTCAATATCGAATGTCTGACCATCGAAATTGATTTTGAAGCTTGGTTTATAGGCCGCGTCGGAAGAAGTAGGAGCAACAATGCTCGCTACTTTTACCTTCTCTGTCTGAACGTCAGCCAAGTTGATGACCTCAACTGGAGCTACGCTACCATTGCCGAATGTTACGGCATCCTCCTGAGGATTGGTCTGTGGTTTACCCCAATCGGTGAAGTCCTCGGTGCAAGACACCATAGACATCAGCAGGGTCATTCCCAATAATATTTTCTTAATCATAATTGTCTATACTTTAAATGATTTACAATTTAACGATGCTGAACGAACCTGTGATGTCGTTGAATGAGATGACATACTTGCCTTCTGCCAAGCCGATGTTCTTGCCACCTGCATCACACTTTCCGTACATGCTGATGGTGCCATCTTCTGCACCATAGCCCCAGCTGGTGTCCCAAGAACCTTCAATCTTGAACTTGAACTGTGCAGTCTCGCCGGCAGGAACATCCATTACATAGTACCAGGCGTGGTTCTCAACGCCCTCGGTGTTGTAAGGAAGCATTGGAGTGTCTACCCAATCGTTGAATGAGCCACTAATCTGGATAGTACCATAGTTGTTTACTGTACCCTCGTACTTCTCCATCTTGGCTGTATTGTCAGCTGTGTTGAGAGTGATGGTGTAGTAACCGGCTTCTGGAGCTACGATGTGACCACCGTCGCTACCACCGTTACGGTTGATGATTGTACCCTTTGTAGCGCCATCGGCGTTCATACTGTAATCCCAGTTGAAGCTTGAAGGCATAATCTTGAAGCCAGCTCCGTCGACCTCGGCCTTGTCGTTGTAATCACCGGTAAGGAAGTAGTTGGTGTATTCAATCTCACCAACACCAGTCTTCTTGTCGTAAGAGAAGTTAGGCTTGAGGAACATCGGAAGAGCGTCTTCGCCAATGCTCTTGTTGCCAGCCCACTTAGCGCCGAACATGTTACCTACAAGGTACCACATTGTTGGAACAGCATCCTTCAGTTCAATATAGTAAGGCTTTACGTTGAGCTTTACTGAGTTTGAAGCGACAGGGTTCAGATGGTTTGTGCCCTCAAGGATGTAAGCGTTAACACGAACGTACATCTCCTGCGTGGCAGGAACATTACCTTCTGTCCATTTAAGTATCTTTACCAATGCCTTGTCCATTTCTTCAGCAGAGGAAGAGATGTTGCATTTCTGTGTAGTGTTGCTAAGAACAGCGTAGTCTGGAACCTTTTCGCCACTCTCATCTGCAGCAGCCTCATCGGTGGAAACTGTGAAAGAGTTGGTTGGAGATACCTGCACCTCGTATGTTGCGTTGACAGGGGCATTTTCTGCTGTGTACTTAGGCTGCGACCATGTGAAGCTGAGTTCTGATGACTGCTCCAAGTCGATAGTCGCATTGGCATATGCTGGAGTGTTCAACGTGAACTCCTTAGGCTGGATAAGCGTAGGGTTGGAGTCGTTGTCGTCCGAACATGATGCGAATAAGCTGGTGATGCCGAAAAGCAGAGCACCAATCATATATTTACTCTTCATATTGCGTTTACTTTTTTACTTCCATTAAACTTTAGTTCTTAACCTCATTATATCCGTCGATCTGTGTCAGGTTCTTGTTAGAAAGAATCTCTGAAGATGGGATAGGATATACGTTATTGGTCTTAGCGAATGTAGTACCATTAGTGCTACCACCCTTAAGCTCCCATTTGTATGTAGCCTGAGTTCCACCAAACTGATTGAAACGAATCAAGTCGGTACGACGAAGACCTTCGCAATAAAGCTCGCGAGAACGCTCGTCAAGAACATCGTTAAGAGTGTAAGAAGCACGCACGGCAGCATGGGCACGATTGCGGAGAGCGTCGATGTACTTCTTTGCCTTAGCAGAACCCTCACCGTTAAGGTGCATCTCAGCCTCTGCTGCATTGAGGTAAGCCTCAGCTACACGGAAGAGGAAGAAGTCGATGTCGACATTATAGCTGTCGTGAGGAGTACCGGTAGCAGAATAGTTGTTATTCCACTTTGGTGTTGCAATACCCTTGACGAACTTATCGTTAGCACCAATCTCCAAGGTACGATCGCCGTCACTGTTGCCCTTACCCCAAAGGATAGCACGGTCGTCAACGTTCATAGCACGAATTTCTTTTGCCGACTTGTTCACTACTACAGAAGGATCGGTGAAGAACTTCTCTACGAATTGTGGACGAACACGCATACCTGACCATGTGTTGGCAGTAGTGGCAGCATCCTTGCCTGTAACAGTCTGCATCGTAGCATCCCAAAGAGCAGCTACATAGAACATAGAACCACCGTATCCCCGAGTCTTTTCTCCATCTTGCATCAATGGGAGAAGAGCCTCGCAGCTTGAGCCATTCGAGCCGTTGTCGCCCATGAAGAGCAAGTCGTATGGCTTGTAGCCGTTGGCCTTGGCGTCTGCCGACATCTTGCTGTCGTCGAAGAGGGCATATTTTGAGGTGATAACATTCTCGGCATATTTGAGAGCCTTGTCCCAATAAGGATTGTTCTGACCATCGTTGTTAAGATATGTACCGGCATTGAGGTACAAACGGCTCAAGAGCAACCAGCATGTGCCTTTGTCTATACGGCCATAGTCAGGGTCTGTGTCTGTCTCAGGCTTTGCCTCCAACAAGTCGGGCTCGGCTTCGAGCAATTCTTTTTCTACCCAGTTGAAGAGGAACTCACGGCCCATCTGAAGAAGCTCTGCGCGAGTGTAGCTCTTGCCTTCCTCAAACTTTTCGTTGTAAGCGTGGGCCTGACGTGGTGTCTCTGCTGAAATCTTGTCAATGAATGTCGGGTCTCCAAAGAAGTCGAGCATCAAGAAATAGCTATAGGCACGAAGTACACGCACCTCTGCATACTTGGTTGGCTCTGCCTTGGCAGCGTCGAGACTTAAGAAGTGGTTCTCGTAAGAGATGTTTGACATCAGACGATAGTAGAGGTTCTTCAGAGTAGCATTACCCGGATCGAACTTATTGTAGCCAACATCTGCGATACCGCCATCCGACCACCAGCAGATTGCTTCGTCGGTAGGAACCTCGTTGAAGTTGAACAGGTTGCGTAGAAGGGTTGACTTACCAGCGTCGTCGATAGTGAAATCGGCATTACCGTCATTACCTTCCATGATAAGACCAGCGTAGCACTTGCTGTACAAGCCTGTAATGTTTGGAGTACCGTCAACATTAGGATTAATGTTTCCCTTGTCCAAATCATCCATACAAGAGCTCAAACTTGCTGTAAGCAGAAGAGCTACTGCAGGGGCAATTGTTTTGAATTTATTGAGTTTCATATCGAAATCTATTTTTTAAAATTATTAGAAGTTGAGGTTCAGACCGAGCAGGAATGTGCGGCAACGTGGATAGATGCTGTCGTCCTTGCCTGAGTTTACTTCAGGGTCGATACCTTTGTACTTTGTGATAGTGAATACGTTAGAGCATGAGGCGTAGATACGGCCTGATATACCCTTATAGTTGCCACCCTTCAACAGATTGTTGAAGTTATAGCCCAATGTGATGTTGTCGCACTTCAAGAAGCTACCGTTCTGTACAAAGTAGTCGGTAAGAGGATAGTTGTAAGAAGTCCAGCCTAAAGCTGCTATATCCTTTGTTGTGTTCTTGTAATATCCCTTAGCGCTGCAAATCTCTTTAGTGTTTATCGCACCTTCTTCGTATCCATTGTAGAGATAGTTGCCTAAGCTTACACGGAAGTTGCTACCGAGATCCCAGTTCTTGTACGAAACCTTGAAGCTGAAACCACCTGTCCAAGGAGCTACGATATTCTTATAGAAGTATCTATCGTTCTCGTCGATTGTTCCATCGCCATTGCGGTCTACATAGCAACCCATGATAGGACGACCGTTCTGGTCGTATACCTGCTGGTATACCAAGAATGAGTTGGCTGGCTTTCCTACCTTATGATAGGTGATAGCCTGGTCCTGACCTACCTTCATTCCTGCTTCCATCAAATCACGACCGCCTGCAAGCTCTGTAATCTCGTTCTTGTTGTAGGCAGCGTTAACGCTAAGTTCTACGAACCAATCCTTGGTCTGGATAGGACGACCTGTAACGGCAACCTCAAAACCCTTGTTCTCCAATGTTCCTGCATTCATAAGGAGGGCATTGTCGAAGTTCTGACCTGCAGCAATGGTAGTTGTACTAAGCAAGTCAGTTGTCTTGCGGTAGTAAGCATCAAGGTTTACGGTCAATCTCTGGTCGAACATACCATAGTCGATACCTACGTTCCATGTTGTGGTTGTCTCCCATGTCAGTTCGTCATTGTATGCCAATGGGCGATAGAGCAGACCAGTGTTGTCGGGACCGATAGGATAGAGGTGGTGAGTGCTTGTACTCTTTGAATAAGTAGCGGTGTAATACTCTTTACCAGTATCCTGCTGACCTGTCTTACCCCAACCAAGGCGGAGCTTAAAGTCGCTGATAGCATTTACATCCTTAAGGAAGCTTTCTTCCTTAACGCGCCATGCGAAGGCTGCTGATGGGAAGAAGCCCCAACGGTGTCCGTCGGCAAAGCGGCTTGAACCATCATAACGTGCTGTGAAAGTAAGGAGATAACGGTCAAGCAAAGAATAGTTGGCACGACCATACCAGCTCACGAGATAAGTCTGGCCTCTCCATCTGCTTGTATCGTATGACTTTACAGTTCCTGCAAGAGCTTCGCCAGCATCGTTCTTTCCTTCGAAGGTAGATGGATACATTGACTTGCTCCACTGGTCGCCCCAATACTTCATGTGGCTATATTCATAACCAGCCATGATGTCGAAGTGGTTGGCCTTGTTGAAGTCCTTGGTGTACTGGGCATAGGCTGTAGCCAAGAGGTTATACTTCTTCTCCTTGTTCTCGCTGTTGCCACCATAGTAGAATCCGTATGTAGATTGAGGATTATTGGTGTTGTACTCACCACCGGTTGTATATTCACCGGCTAAGTTAGCATGCAAATGAAGGTCTTCGAAGCCATGAATCTTATAGTCAGCCTCTACGTTGCCCAAGAGAACGTGTGCACTCTTGTAGAAGTCGTAGTTCTCTACCTTTTCTACTGGGTTTGTAGGAGCGTCATCATTGCGATTGTATGGGAATGTTGGGTCGTATGCTGTAGTAGATAGTGCCCACTGCCAATAACCTCCCCAGTTCTTGAATTTCTCGTCGTTGCTCTTTACAGGGCGAGTAGGATCCATGTTGATAGCTGCGCCAATAGCATCTGTTCCACCAGGAACTGTCTTTGAGTAAGAATACTTACCGTTGATGTTGATGTTGAGGTGCTTGTCGAGCAATGAAGGATTGATGTTGAAGCCTGCGGTAACACGCTTGTAGTCTGAACCCTTCAAGATACCTTCCTGACCAGTGTAGCCTACGCTGACACGATAAGGCATAGACCAAGACTGCTTGTTGATGCCACCTGTCAAGCTTACATTGTGCTCCTGGCTGATGCCATTACGATATATTTCGTCCTGCCAGTCGGTGTCGTATGTGCCGGCAGCATAGTTTGGTGTGCCGTCTGCATTGAACTCCTTCCAGCCTAAGCCTTGGTAGGCAGAAGAATCCTCGCCGTAATAATTCTTGATGAAGTCAACATATTCTGATGCGTTCATCACGTCCAGCTTCTTGGCAATTGTGCTTACAGAGACTGTACCATTGTAAGAAACCTGAGGCTTCTGGCCGCTGCGACCCTTCTTTGTTGTAATGATGATAACACCGTTAGAACCACGCGAACCATAGATGGCTGTTGCCGAAGCGTCCTTCAATACAGTGAAGCTCTCGATATCATTTGGATTGACAAGAGACAAAGGGTTATTAACACCCTTAGTGTCATTGTTATCCATTGGCATACCGTCGATAACAATCAACGGGTTGTTGCTTGCTGTCAAAGAAGCACCACCACGAATACGAATCTGTGCACCATCACCAGGAGCACCTGATGCAGAGTTTACATTTACACCGGCAATCTTACCTTGGATCATGTCCTGAGCCGAAGTAATGATACCATGGTTCTTCTCGTCTGGCTTAAGAGCTGTCACCGAACCAGTAAGGTCGTTCTTCTTAGCTACACCATAACCAATCACAACTACGTCGTTAAGAGTGGTGGATGTGTTGGCGAGCTTGATCTTAAGATTCTGACCTGCCTGAATCTTTACCGGCTCATAGCCGATGTAGGTGATTTCAAGCACAGCCTTCTTATCGGCTGAAATCGAGAAGTTGCCGTCGAGGTCGGTCACTGCACCCGTCTGTCCGCCAACAACCTTGACGGAAGCACCGATGACTGGTTCGCCGGTCTCGTCTACTACATGGCCCTTCACAACCATCTGCTGTGCAAAGGCACTTGCCGACAGAAACATTGTTGCGCCAAGCGCAGCTGTTCTGATAGCACTTTGGAATTTAACCTGCTTCATCATTGTAGCTTTTGATATTATAATAAATTGTTAGAAATTGCGGTTTTTAATTGTCTCCTTTTTGGGGTTCTTATTGAACTCTGATGCAAAATTATCATCTTATTCAATATCTTGTATTATTTTTTATGCTAAATGTTTTATTTTCAGCGTGTAAACGTTTGCAAACGATGTAAACGTTTGCACGCTTTGACATGCATCAAAAAACAACATTGCATTGCCATATAAAAATAATGTGATAACTTTGCAGCGTGAAAAAAAATAAACCAAGATAACAAAAATCTTCAGTAAGATAAAGACAATCTTCAATAAGATAAAGACAGAAAAAAACAAACCCCAAACCCTACAAAAAAAATGCAACCGACAACGATGAAGGACATTGCCGAACATTTCGGAGTGTCGATAGCCACTGTGTCAAGAGCCCTCAACGGCTCAAATCGAGTTAATAAGGAGAAGTGCGAAGCAATATGCGACTACGCACGCGCCAACAATTTCTACCCAAACGACATCGCCAAGTCACTACGCAACTCACGACGTATGCCGGTGAAAGTGATTGGCGTTATCGTGCCAGAGTTTACCCACTATTATTTCTCTACCATCCTCAACGGTATTGAGGCGGCTGCCTCGAAACGCGACTTCCGCATCATTGCCACAACATCACGCGAGTCGTATGAACGCGAGGTGCAGCTGTGCCAGATGTTCGAAGCCCACCAGGTGTGCGGAGTGATAGTGTCGCAAGCCAAAGAGACAAACCACTACGAGCACTTCCAATCGCTCATCGACCGCGGTATTCCTCTTGTCTTCTACGACCGCATCTGCAATGGCATCAACGCCTCGATCGTGGTGGTGGACGACTACCAAGGTGCCTTCTCGGCTGTGGCTCATCTTGCTGCCACTGGATGCAAGCGCATTGCCTATTATGGAATGCATGGCAACACCGTGCTCGGACGCAACCGCTACAATGGCTACCGCGACGCACTGCTCAAGGCTGGACTGCAACCCGACCCGTCGCTCACGTTCGTATGCGACAACCGCGAGGAGGCAGAGAAGATTACTCCAAACATATTAAAAAGAGACGACCGGCCGGATGCCTTCTTCTGTGTGAATGACGACACTGCCATCGGGGTGCTCTACACTGCCAAGCACATGGGATTCAAAGTGCCTGACGACATATCGGTATGCGGATTCACCAACGGTGAGCGTGCCATTGCCTGCGACCCGCAGCTCACTACCGTGGAGCAACGCGGATCGAAAGTGGGCGAAGAGGCTGCCAATATTCTCATGGACAAGGTGGAGGGCATTTCACCCAAGGAAAAGATTGAGAAAAGAGTGGTGCGCACAAGACTCATCATCAGACAAAGCACAAGGGGATAGAATTTTTCTATCTCCACAAATACGATAAATCAAACAACATAATGCCCCATCGCCAACAAATAACAGATAATTAATAAACCAAATAACAAATGAAACCAAAACCAAATCTTAGTTTCTGGAAACTGTGGAATCTCAGTTTCGGATTCTTCGGCGTACAAATTGCCTACGCCTTGCAAAGCGCAAATATTTCGCGCATTTTCGCCACTCTCGGTGCCGACCCTCACAACCTTAGCTACTTTTGGATTCTGCCTCCACTAATGGGCATCCTCGTGCAGCCTATCATCGGAACTCTAAGCGACCGCACTTGGTGCCGCTTCGGACGACGCGTGCCTTATCTCTTCGTGGGTGCTGCTGTGGCTGTGGCAGTGATGTGTCTGCTGCCTAACGCCGGTTCATTCGGCATGGCTGTTAGCACGGCTATGATATTTGGACTCGTCTCACTGATGTTTCTCGACACGAGCATCAACATGGCTATGCAGCCTTTCAAGATGCTTGTGGGCGACATGGTGAACGAGAAGCAGAAGTCGCTCGCCTACTCTATCCAGTCGTTCCTCTGCAACTCTGGCTCACTCGTGGGATATGTGTTCCCATTCCTATTCACCGCACTTGGCATTGCCAACGAGGCTCCAAAGGGCGTGATACCCGACTCTGTGATTTACTCGTTCTATGTGGGTGCCGCCATCCTTATACTCTGCGTCATCTACACCACCGTGAAGGTGAAGGAATGGAATCCCAAGGAATATGCCGAGTACAACGAGGCCAAACCCGAGACTGAGGAGAAGAGTGCCAACTGGATTGAACTGCTCAAGAATGCTCCATCGATGTTCTGGAAGGTGGGACTCGTTCAGTTCTTCTGCTGGGCTGCCTTCATGTATATGTGGACCTACACCAACGGAACCATCGCCGACACCGTATGGCACACTACCGACGTGGCATCAAAAGGCTATCAAGAGGCAGGCAACTGGGTGGGAGTGCTGTTCTTCTGGCAGGCTATCGGCTCTGTGCTGTGGGCAATGGCTCTTCCTAAGTTCAAGAACGAGAAATTCGCTTATGCACTCAGCCTTGTCATCGGTGGCATCGGCTTTGCCATCGTGCCTTTCATCGGCGAAAAGAACTTACTCGTGCTGCCATTCATGCTCATCGGATGCGCATGGGCTGCCATGCTCGCAATGCCTTTCGCCTTCGTGACAAACGCTCTTGAGGGCTACGGACACAAGGGTGCTTACCTCGGACTGTTCAATGGCACTATCTGTGTGCCTCAGATTATCGCTGCTGTGGCAGGAGGTGGCATTCTCTCGCTTGTTGGCTCTGTGCAGAGCAACATGATGATTGTGGCAGGTGTGCTGCTCGTGCTTGGAGCATGTAGCGTGACTCTTATAAAGAAATAAAGCACAACTCTTAAGTAACAGTTCAGAATTATCTTTACATATAGTAGGAGGGTATGGCATCCTTGCCATACCCTCTAAATTGGCTGTCAGTAGGCTTTCTCATGCACACCGGCAACGGCTCTGCCGCTCGGGTCGTTCATGTTCTTGAATGCCTTGTCCCATGCCAAAGCCTCGGCTGTGGAACAAGCCACGCTCGGCACACTCGGCACTGATCTTGCGGCACTATCCGACGGGAAATGCTCGGCAAAGATAGAGCGGTAGTAATATTCCTCCTTGTTGCGTGGCGGATTGATGGGGAAACGTTCCGCAGCATGAGCCATTTGCTCGTCGGTCACCTGCTTTGCGGTTATCTCCTTGAGAGTGTCTATCCACGAATACCCCACACCATCGCTAAACTGCTCCTTCTGTCGCCATGCCACTTCCTCGGGAAGCATGTCGGCAAACGCATCACGCAGAATCTTCTTCTCGATAGTATTGCCCGGACATATCTTGGCTTCGGGATTGGTGCGCATAGCCACATCAAGAAACTCCTTGTCGAGAAACGGCACACGTCCCTCAACACCCCATGCCGACAGACTCTTGTTGGCACGAAGACAGTCGTAGAGATGCAGTTTGGAGAGCTTGCGCACCGTCTCTTCGTGGAAGGCGCGCGCATCGGGAGCCTTATGAAAATAAAGATAACCACCGAAGATTTCATCAGCTCCCTCACCCGAGAGCACCATTTTTATGCCCATCGACTTAATGACACGCGCAAGAAGATACATAGGAGTGGAGGCACGCACGGTTGTGACATCATAGGTCTCGATGAAATATATCACGTCGCGTATAGCGTCGAGTCCCTCCTGTATGGTATAGTTTATCTCGTGGTGAACTGTGCCTATATGCTCTGCCACCAGACGAGCCTTTGCCAAGTCGGGCGCACCTTTCAGACCTACAGCAAAGGAGTGAAGGCGCGGCCACCAAGCACGTTCCTTGCCGTCGCTCTCCACTCTGCGCTCCGAGAATTTCTCGGCTATAGCAGATATCACAGATGAGTCAAGTCCACCGGAAAGCAACACTCCATAAGGCACATCGCTCATCAATTGGCGTCGCACGGCATCCTCAAGGGCATCATGTATAGAGCCTACGTAAGCTGTATTGTCCTTCACAGCGTCGTAGCTGAACCAGTCGCGCTTGTAGTAGCGTTTCATGCCTGGAGTGCGGCTCCAGCAATAATGTCCTGGAAGAAAAGGTTCGTAGCGTTCGCACTCGCCTTCGAGAGCCTTCAACTCCGAAGCCACATACACTGTGCCGTCGGCATCGTAGCCTATATAAAGAGGTATAACGCCTATGGGGTCGCGTGCAATGAGAAACTCATCGCGCTCCTCATCGTAGAGGGCAAAGGCAAAGATGCCACTAAGGTCCTCAAGAAAGTCGATGCCTTTGTCGCGATAGAGCGCGAGAATAACCTCACAGTCGGAGCCTGTCTGAAACTCATACTTACCGTGATAGCGCTCGCGTATATCCTGATGGTTGTATATCTCGCCGTTTACAGCAAGCACCTGCTTGCCATCAGGCGAGAACAATGGCTGGCCACCCGACTCAGGGTCTACTATTGAAAGACGCTCGTGGGCAAGTATGGCAGAGCCTCCGCAATAGATGCCACTCCAATCCGGACCACGATGACGAATCTTGCGGCTCATGCGAAGAGCCTTCTGTCGCAACTCGGGAGTCTGCTCCCTAAGGTTGAATATTGATACAATTCCACACATATATTTTGTTTCTTTTATTGGTTTTCAATTACTCAAAGCTGAAGTATTCCCCTTGCTCGCTGTAGCCGAGACAAGGGGAACGAATCAAAAGAAAAATTATTATCGAGGTTAGTTGTAGGCACTCTCACCATGCTCATAGATGTCAAGACCTTCCTCCTCAATACGGCGGCAAACACGCATACCTATAGTCTTGTCGACCAACAGATATAATATATAAGTTACTACTGCACTGAACACTATGCTTATCACCGTAGCAAGAATCTGAACCCACAGCTGATGCCAATCGCCATAAAGAGCGCCTTCGGCTCCACCCTCGCCCGTAACGCATCGGGTGGCAAACACTCCTGTGAGTATAGAACCTATGATTCCACCCATGCCATGCACGCCAAAGGCGTCGAGAGCATCGTCGTACTTGAAATATGGCTTTATCACAGCCACCATTACAAAGCAGATTATCGGGGTGATGATTCCGATGGCAAAGGCTCCAAGTATGTCGGTTGAGCCTGCTGCAGGAGTGATAGCCACAAGTCCTGCCACGGCTCCAGTGCAAGCTCCTACCGTTGTAGGCTTATTGTTGCACAACCAGTCTATAACCATCCAAGTGACTGCGGCAGCGGCAGCAGCCACATGCGTCACCATGAAAGCATTGGCTGCAAGTCCGTCGGCAGCGAGTCCGCTGCCCGCATTAAAGCCAAACCATCCGAGCCAGAGAAATGACATACCCATAAACACTATAGTGATGTTATGCGGCAGAATGGCGTGACCCTTGCTGTAGTCATCGCGCTTGCCTATCATCAAGCACATTATTAAGGCTGCTATACCAGCGTTGATATGCACCACTGTGCCACCCGCAAAGTCGAGCGCACCCATCTCCTGAAGGAATCCACCTCCCCACACCCAGTGGGCCATAGGGAAATAGGCGATAATCACCCACAGAATGGTAAACACCATATAACCCTTGAACTTGATGCGCTCGGCGAATGCTCCAAGGATAAGAGCCGGAGTGATGAGGGCAAACATACACTGGAACATGGCAAAGCTAAGTTCTGGAATGCCCGTGGCAGTGACGCTGTTCACCGTGACTCCACGTAGGAAAGCCTTGTCGAAGCCGCCCATAAAGAACCATGCCCATGAGCCACTCTCCTTAAAGCCAGTGCCAAATGCCCAAGAATAGCCTATGGCAACCCAGAGCAGCGACACTACGCCAACAATGAGCATTGTCTGCATTATGACGCTAAGCACATTCTTCTGGCGAACGAGTCCGCCATAAAACAGAGCAATGCCCGGAATGCTCATCAAGAGCACAAGGATTGTTGCCATAATCATCCAGGCTGTGTTGCCTGTGTCAAGAGTAGGGGTGGATATCGAAGTAAGTAGTGTTATCTTTTACCTTTGCACCCAGGAATCAAGTTAGGATATTTGGTTAATGGGTGTTAAGGTGAACTATCTTTCTTTCAAGGTATGCCCTTTCTCATGTCATAGTCCTTATATAATCCAGCCAACTTTCTTGATTCCATTTAACTATTAAATGTCAAAATTATGGATAAAGAACTTTACATAGGCGTGGATGTCTCAAAGCAGACTCTCGACCTTGCTTATTATGACGGAGAAAGCATTGATTGGAAGAAAGCCCATATAAAGGTGAGCAACAACAATGCAGGTTTCAAGAAAATTGGGTCATGGGTGGCAAAGGTAAGCAAGGGGTTTGATATAGTCTTGTTCTGTATGGAATATACAGGACTTTACACCCAAAACTTTAGACTGTGGTTGGAAGAGAAACATTATATTTATAGGATGGTGGAACCTCGCAAGATGCATCGCTTTGAGCCAGACTTGGATGATGGACTGCGTTCGCTCGACCGCATCAAGACTGACGAGCTTGATTCTTTCCGCATAGCCATTTACTGTGAGCAGAACCACAGAAAGATTCTTCGCAACCCATCAAAACTTCCTCCTCCTGTATATTTTAAGTTGAAGAGGCTTTTGGCGGAACGCAAGCAGACAGTCAAGCAGTCAGTCCTTTACAAGCAGCAGCTTCATGATATATGTGCGTATGACACAGATTTGTCTGTGGAACGTAAGAATGGGCAACTTAAAACGCTCAATGATGCACTTAAAGGCATAGACAATGAAATTGACATGTACATAAAAGAAGATGCGGACATCAGCAAGAACTTTTCCCTGCTGACATCAATACCTGGTATTGGGCGTGTTGTCGCACTTGAAACCATTGTCTTGACCGAAAACTTCATGGCAATAGATAACCCACGTAAATACGCTTGCTATA
>ERZ1034897.65-NODE-65-length-59309-cov-36.073514_pt1 | contig 59309 bp, 57 predicted proteins | sample MGYA00520629_ERZ1034897 | MGnify/ENA primary metagenome ERZ1034897 (study PRJEB33766, sample SAMN09781789) | gut metagenome | biome: gut microbiome | host: Homo sapiens | place: Madagascar | study: EMG produced TPA metagenomics assembly of the PRJNA485056 data set...
AAGAAATAAAAATTAAAGCTATATGGGATGAAATGCAGTATCGCTTGAAATGTACCACTCATCCCTATTCTTTAGGTGTTATGATGCGGGTTCTTTTAGAACTTGCAACAGATTATTGTTTACCGAAAACCCATTCTTCAAAAGATAAAACTGCTCACTTAAATCAAAAAATGATGGATATCGTTTGTTTTCTTGAGGACGAAAAATTTTTGAATAAAAATGAAGCTAACAATCTCAAAGGTACAGCAAATATAGATATAAATAGATTGCACGCATTTGTTCATAATTTAAATGCACATCCAACACCTCAAGAACTGATATCTTTATGGGGAAAATATAAGAAATACATTACAAATTGTCTGACATATAAATAACATTTTGAGTATTTTATAATTTATTTAAGTTCTTGACAATCGTAAATAAAATATTTACATATGCAATATATGATTGTTGTTGCAGTGGGGTTAGTATGTATTCTTCAGATAAAATATTACAAGAAATCATTTACTTATTATCACTGAATGATAATAGGATGAATTTATTAAAACTTATGAAAGAGCTTTATCTGATAGACCGAACTTCTATTGATGAGCGTGATACTTCTGTATCCGGTGATGTTTTTTACAGTATGCCACACGGACCAATTTTAAGTCAAACACTTAATATGCTTAACGACCTAGTCAATAATAAATGGGGAGATTATTTGGATGCTGTTAGTGCAAAATACTATCCTGATATTCAAATAAAGCAAGAGATGGATTTTGACAGGCTTAGCCATAAAGATAAATCATATATTAAAGCAGTTTCAGAAAAATTTAAGAACTTTACTCCAAAAGAGCTTGAAAACTTTACTCATACCTTACCTGAATGGGTTGACCCTAAAGGCAGTAGTAAAAAAATCCGCTATCGTGATGTTATGTTAGCTCTGGGAAAAAGCGAAGAAGAAATTTCCGCAGCAAAAGAAGAATACGAAAAAATAAGTGAGTTATCCAGCTTAGGAGCATAATAACAATGAACTACAAAGGTTACTGTTTATGGGCTGATGATGTTCCTAATCCAAAAGCACCTCATTATATAGTTATTACATCTTCAGCAAATCCTGATGATATGGTAATGGTTGTTGCAATTTCTTCAATAAAATATAAATATGATGGTTCTGAGAAATATTATGACAAATCGTGTGTATTATCTGTCGGAGATATAGTTGATGACAAAGGCAACTCCATTCTTACAAAACCATCTTTTATTCGCTATGAATATGCTATTGATATGAAAACAAAAGACATTTTAAGCAAACAATTTTCCGATAAGTATAGATATAAATGCAAAATTTCTGATGAATTGTTAAAACGTATTCAAAACGGTGCAAAAACATCTCAGGAATTAGAGCCAAGATTCCAAAAATACTTTGACTTTTTCTAGCTCATCTCCACGATTTTTTTCTGCGCTTCGGTGTCGTAAGCAATATAACGTTGAGTTGTGGCTAAAGAAGAATGTCCGGCAAGCATACGCACATCATTAAGTGTGCCGCCGACCAAACTTATGTGTTTTGCCGCATTTGTTATAAAAGTTCTTCTTCCACTATGTGAAGAACAGCCGTTAAAACCAATATTTTTATACAAATCGTGAAAAAAATTAACAATAACCTGAGCCGTAGTTGATTGCCCTCGTTCAGTATTTATAACTGCTTTATCCAAACTAAAAAATTCATTTTGTTGCTGCTGTTTAAGTAATTCCATTAGCAAAGTTTTCAACTCCTTATGCAGAGGAATAATGCGCCCCGAATATTTACCCTTGCTGGCATTATTGCTTAAATTTATCACGTCGGAAACTTCTCAATCCGAATTACAAACCAGACTACATTTGAAATAAAAAGTAATTTAGAATGAAAGTAATGTTTTGAACTATTGGAAATTTTCCAATAGTTCAAAATTATTCAGAATTTATTCTTTTTCCTTTTTCAAGCTGTCCATCACCGACTTAAAGGAAGTTAGGGCGGTTTGTAAGTTACCTACAATTTCAGAAGCTAAAATTTGTGGTTCAGGTAAATTTTCCAAACTTTCCAGACTTTCGTCTTTTATCCAGCTGATGTCTAAATTTGTTTTATCTCTTTTGATTATTTCATCATATTCAAACTTTTTGAAACGTTCGCTTTCCTGCCGTTTGGAAATATCTTCGGCATTATAACATTTAACAAAGTCTGCCAAATCTTTATCACCGAGAGAATTTGTGACTAAACTAAAGTTCATATTGGTGCGTAAATCATAAATCCAAACCTCGTTTGTACGATGACCTTTATCTATCGGCGGAAATTTATCAAAGAAAATCACGTTGGCTTTTACTCCTTGAGCGTAAAAAATTCCGGTAGGCAACCGCAAAATTGTATGCAGATTAAACTCGTTCAACAATCTTTTGCGGACTTTTTCTCCGGCACCGCCCTCAAACAACACATTATCCGGCACAACCACCGCAGCGCGGCCATGAGTGTTGAGGATTGTCATAATATGCTGCAAGAAATTGATTTGCTTGTTAGAGGTGGTGGCAATAAAATCATCGCGGCTGTACTCTTCTTTTTCGGTGGTAACTTCGCCGTCTTCGCCCATAATTTTCAGACCGCTTTTCTTGCCGAACGGAGGATTTGCCAGTACCATGTCAAAACGCTTGTCTCCTGCATTCAGCAGGGAATCGCATTCTTTTATCAAAACTTTATTTCCGCCGATTCCGTGCAGATATAAGTTCATTGTACACAGACTGACAACCAACGGGGTAATATCATTGCCGGATAACTTTTCTTCACGCAGTGCTTTCAGTTTCATTTTATCGTTGGTCTGCTTGCGCATATAGTCGTATGCCGCCAGCAAAAATCCGCCGGTTCCGCAAGCCGGGTCGGTAATCGTCATATCCGGTGTCGGGCGCATAACTTCTACCATAGCCCGAATCAGCGGACGCGGAGTAAAATATTGTCCGGCTCCGGCTTTTGTTTCGGTAGCGTTTTTCTCTAAAAGACCCTCATAAACCGCACCTTTAACATCAATATTCAACCCCATCCAAGTTTCGCCGTCAATCAGCGACACCAAACGCTTTAAATTTGCCGGCTCATTGATTTTATTGGTCGCTTTGGCATAAATTGTACCGATTACACCGTTCATTTTAGAAAGCTCGGATAACGTTTTGTTATATTGCTGTTCCAGCTGTGAACCGGAGAGTTCTTTGAGTTTGTCCCAACGATATTCAGCCGGCACCAAAGATTCTTCACCCAGCAAAGAAGTCCGCTCATCATCCATTTTTAAGAACAGCAAATAAGTCAGCTGCGCCACATAATCCATATAAACTACGCCGGAATCTTTAAGAATTGTGGCATAATTCCAAACTTTGGTAACGAGATTATTTTCAGTCATTTATTTTTTTCCTTTAGTGCTATTTTCTTTTGCGGCTTTAATACGTTCTAACAAAACCGCTGCCGGTTCATCATTGGGATTTTGCGGAACAAGTTTTCCGGCAAACGCTTGTTTCAAAATAGATTGCTTTAATTTTTCTGCCTGCAATAAACTATCATTAACCGCCTTTTCCATTTCATCAGCCACCGCAAAACGCTTTTCAATTTCCGCAACAATTTGTTGCTGTTCAGGGAGAGACGGTAATAATATTTTTTCATTATCAAAACTATAATTATTTATTTGAGGAATATTACCGCCATTACTTAATTTAGTTAAATCTATACTCAGCATTTTATAAAACAAAAAATTCTGATTTATTTTTTCACTTGGTATTATAGCCATTATATTTAAATCTATAATAATAGGTTTTATAACTTTTCTTTTTTTATTTGTTGCAATAGCACCACCTCTTTTTGGAAAAATAACTGCGCCTATTGGAATAATTTGAGATTCTCTTAACTCTGACAATATACCGAATTTTGAAGATGTACAAATTTCTACCTTATTATCTGGTAAATTCATATCTGCAACTTTTACATAAGGAATATCACCATTAATATGTTCTAAATCTTTTGGTATTGTTGTTCCACTTTTAAATTTGCACACATCTTCTAGTTTAACTTCTTTCCATTCGGAAGTTTTGTAGAGTTTTCCCTCAAAGGCAGATTTAAGCACAGATTGACGATATTGTTTAATTTGCGCTTGAGCAATCTTCAGGTCTTTTATTCCATTATCAATATCCGAAAATAATTCTTCAATTTTATCTACAATTCTTTTTTGTTCATCTAACGGTGGAAGTAACATTTTTAAATTTTCTATCATTGACTTTGAAATATTAGGTTGAGCTCCACCGTATGCTAATTTTTCAATTTCTTGTCGTTTGCTTGATATAAAGTAATTACGAAATTTAGGGATAATAATATTTTCATCATAACTCTTTAAATTTCCAACGCGTTGATTTAGTAGAGCTTTATCACTATCTTTATAAACGCCTGTTTTTCCTGTTGTTGCTCCAGACATTGCCAAAAGAAAATCGCCATAACTAACAGCAAAGCATTCATCAACTTCTTCTGTCACTTTTACACAATTGGTGCAATGAACCTCATTATTTTGAATATCTGAAATACGTATTAAGTATGTTCCTTTTTCTTTATATGATTTACTATCAAATGCATATCCATTTTGAAGATAGCATACATCGCTAAATTTACACTCACACCAATTTTCAGGAAGATTATTCATTATTATTTACCTGTCCAATATTTAATAGTTCTGAAGTCAACTTTTGTTGCTCTGCTAACTTATACAATATTTTATCATCTTCCGATAAGTCATATTCTAATAAATTTAATTTTTTATTATTTTCATTATATTGATAAATAGTTTGAATAAGTTTATTAATACTATCAACAAGTAAGTATGATTTTCCAATTAGCAACTCTACATTTTTTTTGCAAGATTCTGCTAATTTTACATTTGTTATATTAGATATACTTAAATAGGTTTTTATATTTTGATTGTAATAGTAAAGTGTATAATTTAAATCTTCTAATGACAGTACCATATATGCAAAAGTTTCTATAACTTTAGAAACTTTTGCAGTAAACTGTAATTCTTTAATATTTAATGGATTAACACTAAATGATATATCAGAAAATATTTTTGAAGTCTCTTCTGGTATAGGATTATCAATAAATTCATCTAATTCTTGTTTCTTTTTATTTAAAACTTTCAAAAAAACTTTTAACTTTTCAATGTTTGAGTGAGAAACAGAAATAACATAATTGAATTTTAACGTTTCAAAATCTTTTTGTTCATTTTCTCTTTTATATTTTTTATTCTTATCATTTTTACTTTGTTGCTTGAGATTAAACCAATAAGCTGAATATGCACCAACAAATACAGAAATTACAGATATAATAAAGTTAAAAAAATAATTAGTTTCCTCTGCTTCAATAATAAAGTAATACATCTTTTTTCCTCCTAAGCTACTAAAGTTAGATTAAGGTCGTCAAGGATTGTATCCAGTTCATTGCCAAATACAGCTTTGGCACGGAAAATTCCGCCTTTATCATCTAAATTTTCTTGAATGTCGGATTTGCTCATATAGGCATTGGAGATGATGTAGTCTTTAATTCTTTCCAGCCATTCATTTTGTTCTTTAGTAAAGGTTACGCCCTTTTTAAGCTGCCGACCTTTCCAGAGATTAAACCTTTGATTTGCAGCTTTATCAAAACTTTCTAAATTTTCATCAATACCTATGGCAAAACGCACCAGTTGTACCAGATTTGTTAAAATGCGCGCCGGACTGGTGATATGCTGAACTTTGTCCTTTTGCAAAACTTCAAACGCCCGCCAAATTTCCACCGGAGCCAATGGCGGCTGAGCTAAACGCATTTTTTCGGCTAAATCCTGAATCGCGCTATAAGTCAGATGGCGATTTTTATATTGCTCGCCATAAATAATGGACAGAGCGTCTATTTCATTTTTATTTTGCTCTATAAATTCTTTGAAAGACGAAACCAATTTAGACGCTTTTTCTTTGTTTAAATCCACGCTGATAACTTTATCCGCACTTAACTCATCAATATAAATTCCGCTTTTAGCACTAAAATTCAGCAGAGCTTTACGGAACGCCGGTTTATTGATTAACGCCACGGATTGCTCTTTAATTTCTTCTATTTCCTCTGCTGTTTTGCCGGCTTGCTTGTCAAAATCTATAGCGTCTAAAATATCATTGGCCATCTCGTGCAAGGTTTTGCCGTTACTGAGGGTTTTAATTTGCTTTAAGTCGTCCGCATTCAAGCGTCTTTCAATATTAACCATACGGCTGGCGACAGAACTCAAAGTGTCGTCATCGGTTTTGCCCTGACTTATTTGTTCCAGCATTTTCTTGAGCGATACCGAGCGTTTTCTCTCCAAAGGCTGCGAGGCAGTCTTTTTACTTTCGGTTACGCCGACCGCGTCTATCAAATAAAAGAAACCCTTGCTTTCGGCATTCGGTGTTACCTGCTTTAAATCCGTATCGTTGATAGAACGCACGCCGCGTCCTTTCATCTGTTCGTAATATAACGACGAACGGACATCACGCAAAAACATAACGACTTCCAACGGCTTTATATCCGTTCCGGTGGCAATCATATCAACCGTGACAGCTATACGCGGCATCGGCGATATACGGAATTGTTTTATCAGCTCTTCCGGCTTTTCTCCACTCACATTATAGGTAATTTTCTTGCAGAATTCGTTGCCTTGCCCAAAAACTTCACGGGTTATGCGCACAATTTCTTCGGCGTGATTATCATCTTTGGCAAAAATAAGCGTTTTAGGTGTCCAAGCAAAATTGGCTTCACGTTCCGGAAACAATTCTGTATATAAGGTATCGCGGTAACATTCCATAATTGTACGGATTTGGTTTGGAGCCATAACCGAACGGTCTAGGTCATTTTTGCTGTATTCCAAATCTTCGTCAAGCTGTTCATAGCTTAGTTTCCGACTCTTTTTATCTCTTACCGGTACCGGAAATTTTTTATCTATTTTGCCGCCGTTTTCGCCTATTTCCGTTTTAATGCGCAAAATTTGATAGTCCACGTTTACGCCGTCTGCCACCGAACGTTCATAAGGATATTCCGCAACCACATTTTTATTAAAATAACCGAATGTCTGTTTGGACGGCGTGGCAGTCAACCCGATTATAAAGGCGTCAAAATACTCTAAAACCTGCCGCCAATCGCCGTAAATACTGCGATGACACTCATCGGTAATTATAAAATCAAAAAAATCCGGCGGAAGCTGAGAGTTATAAACAATTTCTTTAGGCGCGCCCAGCGAACCGATTTCATAAGCCGAAACCTCCTCGTCTTTTTCATCATAATCTGTTTCGCCGCGCAGCATGGAATATAAACGCTGAATGGTGGTTATAACAACTTTGGCGTCCTTATCTATTTGATTATGCTGTAAATGCTGGGCAATATAAACTTCGGGAAATAGACGATTTTCATCAGGCAGCCGAAATGCTTCAAATTCTTTTTTCGTTTGTTTGCCCAAATTGTTGCGGTCAACCAAAAATAAAATGCGTTTGGCTTGGGCGTATTTTAATAAACGATATGAAAAATTGCAGGCGGTAAATGTTTTTCCGGCTCCGGTCGCCATCTGAATTAAAGATTTTTGCCGATTTTGCGCTAAAGAAGCCTCCAAACCTTGAATAGCCTCAAATTGACAATCACGCAAACTGCCTTTTTCTAAAACCGGCATTTGTTTCAAACGATTGCGCAAGGTCTCACTATCTTTCAGCATTGCCAACAATGATTGCGGCGAATGAAACGCAAAAATCCGACGAGAACGGCAATTTTTATCCAGTCCGTCACAGAAAAATGTTTCATTGTCTGTGCTTTCATAAACAAAAGGCAAAGGCTGCTGCCAATTTTTTACATAATCAGGCAGATGACAAGCATAGCCGTGCGATTGATTTTCTACACCGCTCAATGTTTTTCCGGCTTTTTTAGCTTCTATAACTCCGCAGGCTTTGCCATCTACAAACAGCAAATAATCAGCTTCTGTGCCGTCGGCCATCAAAAATTCTCGGACAGCTACGCCTAAACCGGCGGTTCGGTCAAAACTGTCGCGGTCTTGAATAATCCAACCGGCTTGTAATAACAAATTATCAATTTTTTGTCTTGCGTTTTCTTCAGGTGTCATTTTTCGGCTCTACATCATTATTTTTCCTAAAGTTTATTATTTTTTCCAAATATCAGCAAGCAAAAAAATGAGTCCTCCTCAATTATTTGTAAAAAAAGTGAATAAATTAAAAGGGATAGACTTATTTGAATATGTTAGTGATTTTGTTAAAATTGTTTAACTTTTAGGGTTATTTTTGTATGCAATTAGCTAGTTTATAAAAAAGTCAATTCCAAAATAAAAAGCATTAATTTTACTATGCTGATGTGATACTACCTGTATAAGTATGTAGAATTTAATTATTACTTTACATCCTAACAATAAAAACTGTTTGTAATTCTTCACTTGAACTCTTGAAGATGTGAAAATATAAAATAAAATAGTAACATATTTGCATACAATGTAAAAATATGAACAATAAATTTTATTTTGTCTCTATAAAAAAATCCGCATCACTGCGTCGGATTTGTTCGGTGATACTTCCGTCTCGCCAAGCCTACTTGTCAAACACGTTTTCTCGGGGCAACGAGATTGTCCTTCGCTCTCGCTCACGACGTTCGTCGCTTATCAGCTACGCTGACCGACATACTTACGTCTGTCGGCAGCTCCTCACCAAACACGCTCTCTCGCGTGTTCGTAACTGATTGCTTGCAATCTACAAACAAAAAAAGCCACCTTTTCAGGTGACTTTTTTTATTTGTGGTCGGGGCAACGAGATTCGAACACGCGACATCTTGGTCCCAAACCAAGCGCTCTACCAGGCTGAGCTATGCCCCGTCGACCGATTTAGTTATTACAACATATTTTTCTATATTGCAAGCACTTTTTTAAATTTTTCTCTTTTGTGGCAAAATTAAACCGGAATTACGAAAACTAAAAATCTCATTTCTGGTCACAATCAAGTGGTCATAGACTTCTATATCCATAGCATCTGCCACCATTCTTATTTCCTCGGTCAGCTGCTTATCGGCCGCCGATGGCCTACATTCGCCGGACGGATGGTTATGTGCCAAAATAATAATCACAGCCTTATTATCCAACGCCGCTTTAATAATTTCGCGCGGATGCGCCATAGTTTTATTTACGGTACCGGTATTCATCAGCTTGCTTCCTTTATAATGCAGCACATCATCAAAGAAAAACACTCTAAACTCTTCCACATCGTTATAAGCCATTAGCTGGCGGCAATAATCTTCAAACTGATCCCAATAAGCAATAATCGGTTGGTCGCTGTCCGAAAAACAAGCACTTGACGAACGCAGCGCACATGTCGCCACAACTTTGAGCAATGCCAATGTATTTACACTCAGCCCGCACACATCAATCAACTCATGCGCCGGAGCATGCAAAACTCCTCCGATATCACCATATTGAGCCACCAGTTTTTTAGCCAATGGTTTAACATCTCGCCTTGGAATAGACATTGTTAAAAGCAATTCCAAAACCTCATAATCCGGCATACTGGCGCCGTCATCAGCCAAAAATCTGGCGCGAAGACGCTCTCTGTGTCCTAAATATAATGGCTTTTCTTGTTTATCGTCCGTCATTTAGTGTCCTTATTTATAAGGCGGTTTATCCATACCTTTTGGCGAATATGTAAACACTTCTACGCCATCTTTAGTCACACCCATAGAGTGTTCAAACTGTGCCGACCAAGCATGGTCGCAGGTTACAGCTGTCCAGCCGTTAGAAAGAATGACGCCGTCCTTTTTTCCCATGTTAATCATCGGTTCAATCGTAAAAATCATACCTTCTTCCATAATCGGGCCGGTTCCCTTTACGCCGCAATGCATAACATTCGGTTCATCGTGGAAAACTTTACCGACACCATGTCCACAAAACATATCAACCACCGAATAGCCGTATTTATGAGCATATTCTTCAATAACAGCGCCAATATCGCCAAAATGAGCACCTGGCTTAACCACATCAATACCGCGCATCATACATTCGTATGTCACATCACACAAACGTTTACCTTTAACTTTTGGTTTGCCGGCAAAATACATACGGCTTGTATCACCGAAATAGCCATCAACAATTGCTGTCACGTCAATGTTTAAAATATCACCGTCCGCCAGCTTGCGTTCATAATCCGGAATACCATGACAAATAACCTGATTAATAGAAATACAGGTTGCTTTTGGATAACCGTGATAGCCTATACAAGCCGAAACAGCTCCCTTACTTTTCATAAATTCATTGCAAAGGTCGTCCAGTTCACCAGTGGAAACACCGACTTTTACATAATCTGCGATATAATCCAAACATTCGGCAGCTACCTTTCCGGCTTTACGCATACCGGCAAAATCTTCCTCACCATAAATTTTGATACCGTTTTTATTTGTGCGAACCATAATAAAAAATCTCCCTTAACTCTTTTGTTTTACACATATAACATTCTGCAATAAAAGACAAGAGTTAAGAGAGATAATAACACGTTATATAAAAATAACTATCTACCGCCGCGACCTTTTTTCAAACCAATCGGCAAGCCATTTTCATCAATAAGTCCAGCAGCCATAGCTGCTTTGCGCACAAGTTCTTTCTTTTTCTTGCGTGATAGTTTTTCTTTTTGCGCATTAACTTCTTTGCGTGATGGAACATAGTAGTTATCTTCATCTTCTCGAGCCTTTTCTAACGCCCTAGAAGTATAATCTCTTGCAACATCCGGACCATTTTCATCACGAACAACCATTAAATCTGCCACTTTTGTAAAGTCTTTGTTCACCAAAGTATATGTATATTGGCTTGCTCCGCCGGCATATCCGGTTAAAGTTTCGCCTTGAACAGCAATCCAACGCTGTTCTTCCAATGGTTTTTGTTCTAATTTTTTAGTACCGCCTGCCCATACTTTAATTTCATCGGCATTATGGCAAATAGATGGCTCGCCACCAGCTTCGCGCACAACTTTTGCAGTGTTTGCCAATTGATGAACATCGCCGTGAATAGGAATAAACACCAATTTACTGCTGTTTTTACGATTATTGACAATCAGCTCAATAAATTTTTTCGTTTCCGAACGCACTGCGTGACCGGTACGCTGCATCAAAGCAGTTTCAAATTTACCGGTATTGTTGCCGGAACGATTTTCAACAATGGTTGCACCCAAAGCCGCCAAGCGATTATACATAGCGCGCACTTGTTTGCCGTTAATAGCTTCAATACAGCGCTGACGAGCCAAAATCAAAGTCATTTTATCAACTGTAAAGTCCGGATGTCCAGCTTCGCCTTTGCTATTGCCCTTTACTTTACCATCTTTATCCAACGTAACTTTTTGCTGTTCAGACATTTTATACAAACCGGATTTCATGCCTTTTTTAGATTCGGCAAAAGCACCGCTTGGAATAATATAGCGCTCTCCGCGGTCATATTTGGCTAAATAAGCTTTGGCGTTAGCGTTTTTCAAATCTTCGCTTTTGTATACAACATCGTCATAATCATGAATACCGCTGCGCTGCATAGCCATAAAGGCTAATTTTGCCCAATAACCGTCAATAAACACCGTGCGGTTAGCCTGCTTAGCAGCTTCCAAGTCAATCGCCAAATTTTGAATACTGCGGGAAATAACAGCGGAAATCACCTGCTTTTCCGGATGTTTATTTACCTGTTCCAAAGTATTGGCAACCGCGTGGTCAAAATCAACCAAATACTCATCGGTGCCATCGCTTGATGTGGAGTCCAGCAAAACGTGCGTAACCGGTTTATCTTTTAAAAATTCTACAAACTTTTCTTCTTCAAAACCAGGGCCGACTTTAGATTCGCCCATACGATAATCACCTGGGTCAACAATACCGGCGCTGGTACGGCCGCGAATGGTGGTTAAAACATGGAAGCCCATAGCGCCGACAGTAGAGTGAGAAACATTAAATGGGCTGACATGAACATTATCGGCCACATCTATTGTTTGACCTTCGCTGACAACTTTTACTTCCGGCTGATTTTCTGCTGGAACATGACCTTCTTTGAACGCGGTTTTCAAAAGCTCTTTGGTATAAGAACTTGTGTAGATTTCCGGAAACTTATAACCGGCACGAGCTAAATGCACCAACCCGCCAATATGGTCTTCATGGCAGTGAGAAATAAACATGGCATCAACTGTTTTTTCTGCAGGCTGATCTTTATATCCCAAATATGGACGAACATCAGGAATAACGGAATCCAAGCCTGTCCATTCCGGTGGAAACAGAGCGCCGCAGTCGATCATCACTCTTTTTACACCTTCTCCTTCTTCGGTATGCTCAATCAACAAGCTGTTACCGCCGATTCTGGCTTCATTATTACCGCCTAAAAAATCAATTTTTGTACCTTCTTCTGTTTTAGCCATGGCCATCACTCCATATAATTTAAAAGTTATACTTCAATAATACATACTTTTTGACAAAATGCAAATAAAAAATGTGACAAAAAAGAAAAACTTTTCGTGCCTTGAAAAAATTCGTATTCTTACTATCTTTATTGCAGGAGAAAACAAATGTTTAATACTAATTTATCTCGATTTTTGTATGCCTTTTTAGCGGTTGGAGTCACTGCCGTATTATGCGGATATTTAAATGATTTTGGTCTAAATACATTTTATACTAAAATAGACTTGCCGATATTGACACCGCCAAACCATGTTTTTCCGCTGGTGTGGGGTATTTTATACACTTTACTCATAATTTCAACAACTCTTGTGCTCGGTAGTTCTGACACCGCAAAAATAAAGTCAGCTTTGCAGATTTTTTGGCTGAATATGTTATTGCAAATAATTTGGACTTATATTTTCTTTTACAGCGGAATGTTTTTGGCCGGATTTTTTGTTATAGCACTATTGGATTTTGTCACGGTACTGCTGCTAGATGCCTATTATCATCTGCGCAAAATCGCCGGATATTTGCTGTTGCCATATTTATTTTGGCTGCTTTTTGCCACTTATTTGAACTGGGGAATAACTGATTTAAACGGCAACGTCTACATTTTTTGATATATTTTTGAAAAAACACTAAAGATTCTGCTAGACAATACCACAAGTTTGCGCTAGTTTAGCCCCGATAAAATGAATTTAAACTAAACTTTTTTTTAGGGACGTACAATGACTAGTGTAAATCAAATTCGCAAAACCTTTTTGGACTATTTTGCCAAGAACGGTCATAAAGTTGTTCCGTCATCATCACTTGTTCCTGATAATGACCCGACATTAATGTTTACAAACTCCGGTATGGTGCAATTTAAAAATGTGCTTGCAGGCAACGAAACCCGTGACTACACCCGAGCGACCACCGCACAAAAAAGCGTGCGCGCCGGCGGTAAACATAATGACCTTGACAGCGTAGGCTATGATGTACGCCACCATACATTTTTTGAAATGCTCGGTAACTTTTCTTTTGGTGATTATTTCAAAGACGGCGCCATTCCTTTTGCTTGGGAATTGCTGACCAAAGATTTTGGACTACCGAAAGACAAGCTTGCCGTTACCATCTACTATAACGATGAAGATGCCTATAATTTGTGGAAAAAAGTTTCTGGTTTACCTGATGACAGAATTATTCGCATCAGCACCAAAGACAACTTTTGGCAGATGGGTGATACCGGTCCTTGCGGTCCTTGCTCCGAAATTTTTTACGACCATGGTCCGGAAGTTTGGGGTGGTTTACCGGGAACACCGGAAGAAGACGGCGACCGCTTTATTGAAATTTGGAATTTGGTTTTTGACCAATTTGAAGATTTGGCCGATGGTTCGCGTATAAACTTAAAGCGCCCGGGAATTGATACCGGTATGGGTTTGGAACGTATTGCCGCTATTTTGCAAGGCGTTCACTCTAACTTTGATACCGATATGTTCCAACACATTATCAAAGCTATTGCCGATATGGCCAACACCGACCCTAACGGTCCGTTAAAAGCTTCGCATAATGTGATTGCCGACCACTTGCGTTCTATTTGCTTTTTGATTGCCGACGGCGTTTTGCCATCGAACGAGGGACGCGGCTATGTTCTGCGCCGCATTATGCGCCGCGCTATGCGTCACGCCTATATGTTGGGCGTTAAAGACCCGATGATTTACAAGTTACTGCCGACTTTGCAAAAAGAAATGGGCGAAGCTTATCCGGAACTTTATGCCCGCGAAAATCTTATCAGTGAAACCATTAAGATTGAAGAAGAGCGTTTTGGTCGCACTTTGGATAAAGGCTTAAAACTTTTGGATGAAGAAATTTCACATCTTGGCCGCGGTGACAAATTGAGCGGTGAAACTGCCTTCAAATTGTATGACACCTACGGTTTTCCGTTGGATTTAACCCAAGATGCTTTGAAAAATAAAAACATTGAAGTAGATACAGATGGTTTTGACGCTTGCATGGCCCGTCAAAAAGAAGAAGCCCGTAAAAACTGGGCTGGTTCAGGCGATACGGCAGTAGAAAAAGTTTGGTATTCCGTCGAAGACAAGGTAAATCCGACCGAATTTTTGGGTTATAATGTAACAAAATCTGATGGCGAAATCGTTGCCTTAATTCAAGATAATAAAGAAGTTAACGAAGTTACTTCAGGTAAATTTGAACTTGTTGCCAATCAAACACCGTTTTACGGCGAATGCGGCGGTCAAGTCGGCGACACCGGTTTGATTGTTTCTAAAAACTTCACCGCCAGAGTTATTGATACAAAACGCAAATTAGACAAGATTTTTGTTCATGTTTGCGAATTGGAAAAAGGCTCGGTTAAAATTGGCGATTGCGCTAACTTTGAAGTTGATGAAGAAAACCGCAAGCGTATTTGCGCCAACCACTCGGTAACACACTTGGCACACAAAGCTCTTAAAATGATTTTGGGCGACCACGTTGCGCAAAAAGGTTCTATGGTGGAAGCCGACAGAATGCGTTTTGACGTTTCTCATCCAAAGCAAATTACTGCCGAACAACTGCGTCAGGTAGAAGATATTGTCAATGAACAAATCCGTAATGATTTGCCGGTTACAACCGTTATTATGAACAAAGAAGAAGCCGTAAAACTCGGTGCTATGGCTTTGTTTGATGAAAAATACGGCGATGACGTGCGCGTGGTAACAATGGGCGATGAAAATGCTCCGTTCTCTCGCGAACTTTGCGGCGGCACTCATGTATGCTCTACCGGAAACATTGGTTATTTCCACATTATTGGTGAATCAGCCGTGGCTGCCGGCGTGCGCCGTTTGGAATGCTTAACCGGCGTTGGCGCGGATTCTTATGTGCGTGAAACCGAAAACAAATTACACCATGTTGCCGCAACCCTAAAAACAAATCTGAATGATTTGGAAGCTCGTATCAACAGCTTGCTGGAAGAACGCAAAAAACAAGAGCAAGAAATTTTTAATCTCAAAAAAGCTCTGGCTAGCGGTAAATCCTCATCTGATGAAACCGAAACTGTTAACGGCGTAAAATTTGTCGGTAAATTGGTATCAGGTGCTCACCCGAAAGAATTGAAAGCTTTTGTTGATGACATTATGCAAAATCTTGGTTCTGGCATTGTTGTTCTTTGCTCGGATAAAGATGATAAAGCATCTGTTGTTGTTGGCGTTAGCAAAGATTTGACAGCCAAATATAACGCCGTAGACTTAGTTCGCGCTGCATCTGCTGTGGTTGGCGGACAAGGCGGCGGCGGACGTCCGGATATGGCGCAAGCAGGCGGCTCCGACGCGTCTAAAATCAATGACGCCATTGCTAAAATCAAAGCAATGATTGCTTAACAGCGAAAAAGGGCGAATTTTTATGGCTAAACCACAGTTATTCCGCTCATTTTCTCTAAACATTGAAGTGTACAGCATTTTATATATGCTGTACACTTTACTTGCTTTTAATTATGTTTTTTTTGAAAAAATACATGAACTCAGCCAAAGCACACTTTTTACAATCGGTACATTTTTTGTGCTTTGGATACTATTAACCGTTTGCAGCTTGTTACTTTTTTGGAAATGGACGATTAAACCTCTTTCCATTTTGTTTTTGCTTATTAACAGTGGTGTTTTTTATTTTGTAAAAAATTATCACATTGCCGTTGATGAAGAAATGCTGCGCAACGTTTTGCAAACCAATCCGCACGAAACGGCTGAATTACTTAACTTTACGCTATTGGCATATATTTTGGTTTTAGGAGGAATTCCGGCATTTATTATCAGCCGGCTCAATTTTACCGAAACCAGTATACTTAAACAGCGCGGCACTCTATTTGCCCTTTGTTTAGCGCTGTTTGCCGCAATTATTGTTCCAAACAGCAAAGACGTGGCCCAGTTTGTCCGCAACAATAAACCGGTAAAATATTTATTAGTTCCGGTAAACTACATCGGTGCAATTATTTCAACTGTAAAACACAATATGCGAGCCAACCATGAATTTACACCTATCGGCCTGGATTCGCATTTCACAAAATATTGGAAAAACGACAAACCGTTATTAATTGTTTTTGTGGTTGGCGAAACTGCGCGTGCAGCAAATTTTTCTTTAGACGGTTATAAACGCGAAACCAATGCTCCGCTAATTCCTTATTTAAACAATATAATCAACTTTACCAACACCACATCTTGCGGTACTTCCACCGCCGTTTCTGTTCCATGTATGTTTGCTAAAGACAACCGCACGGAATTTAACAACGGCAGTTTGGATTATACCGAAAATGTGCTGGATATTTTCAAAAAAAATGACTGGCGTGTGGTTTGGCTTGAAAATAACAGCGATTGTAAAGGCGTTTGCACACGTGTTGAAACCTATAGTCCATGCGCAACCAATGCCGGAACATGTTTTGACAGTATTTTAACCCAAGAAATGCAAAAACAGCTGGCTAAACCGGCGCAAAACACCGTTATGGTTATGCACCAAGCCGGCAGCCACGGTCCAACATATTATAAACGCTATCCGCAGAAATTCCAACGATTCGCGCCTGTATGCAATACCGAAAAACTGAACCAATGCACAGGTGAAGAAATTATAAACACTTATGACAATACCATTCTTTATACTTCTCAAAATTTAGCAGATATTATAAGCTTGCTGAAAAATGATTATCCACAGTATAACAGTTTGTTGATTTATGTTTCCGACCACGGTGAATCGCTGGGTGAGTACAATATATATTTGCATTCCGCACCTTATAGCATTGCGCCAAAAGAACAAAAACAGATTCCATTTTTTCTTTGGGCGGACGATTCTGTGTTCAATGCGCTGCAAATAGACAAACAATGTTTGGAAGAAACTAAAAATACACCGGTTTCCCACGATAACATCTTTCATACTTTATTAGGTATCGGTGGAATTTCGGCTTCAGAATACCGACAACAGCTTGATTTAATGTATAAATGTAAAAAATAGTCAAATTTCGACAAATTATACTTGCTTTTGCCAAAATTCAGTGCTATATAATAGGGTATTGAATTTATTATTAACCCTTAAATTATTTTGCGTATGTGTAAGATTATTGCTTCTATGAATTTGAACGCTTATTTTGTTAACCGCAAGGCTAACAGTGCTATCAAAAAGTTCGACAAGGCTAATCCAGAACTTCTCAACATCGACATGCTGACAAAGCTCGTACCTCGTCTGGTGCAACTCGTTTTACGTGTTGATGCTTTCAAGAAACCTGCCGGTGCTCCGTTCTATGCTTACATCAAGGATGGCAATCCACTCTGTGTTGTTGTTGACGTTCAGACAGGTAAGGCACAGGTCATTGACTCCTCGGTCATCGCTTCGGAAACCAATGTTGGTTCTGAGTTCCAGCTTGACGGCACGACCTACAAATTGGTAAATGAAAAGGCCCGCTGGAAACGCTACAACTCGACTAAGGTCAACAGCAAGAAGTACACCAAGCCGCGCAAGCGCCTCACTCCGCTCAGTCCGGAAGTTGCCGGCGCCGATGGTTGGACAGATAAGTAGTTCAAATCTTAGACATATTAAAGGCACTCGTTTTCACGAGTGCTTTTTTTGTTTTTTCCCAATAAATCTTATTTATTTGTAAATCTTTTTGTTTTATGATGCAAACATAGTTTAAAGTTTTTATAAGAGGCTCATCATGAATAAAATTGCCATTGTTGGTGTAAATAACAGTTTAGGTCGTGAATTATTAAATATTTTAGAAGAAAACGGCACTCCTGCTGATAGTATTTTTGCCGTAGACACAAACAGCCCTCTTGGAACTCAAGTTTCATACGGCGAAGATGTGGATATGGACGTTTGGAATTTAGACGATTTTGATTTTTCTTCAGTTAAAGTTGCTGTATTTGCTACCTCTGAAGAAATTGCAAAACGCTATATTCCACATGCTTCGGCAAAAAAAGTCATGGTTATTGATTGTTCATCGGCACACACAACAGATTCTGATGTTCCTTTGGTTATTGCCGGTTTAAATGACGAAAAAATTGCCGATGCTAAAAAAGGTATTATCGCCGTTCCATCACCGCAAGTAACACAAATTATGCTGCCTTTACAAAAAGTTGCCGAAACACACAAAATCAAACGTTTGGTAATCAACACCTATATGGCTGCCTCAATTTATGGCCGCGAAGCTATGGACGAGCTTTTTGCCCAAACCCGCAAAATTTTTATGAACGAGCCATTAGTTGATGATGAAAAAATATTTCATAAACAAATAGCCTTTAACGTTTTGCCGCAGGTTGGCGAATTTATCGGCGATGAAACAAAATACGAATGGTCAGCTAATGTGGAAATTAAAAAGATTTTGGGCGGCAATATCAAAGTACACGCCAACTGTGCTGTTATTCCAGCTTTTATCGGTATTGGCGAATTTGTTAACGTTGAATGCGAAGATGATGTAGATATAGACCAGATTCGCAACCAAATGCGCGACACCAAAGGCGTGGTTGTATTTGATAAACATGTTGACTGCGGCTATGTTTCAATCAATGATGTTCAAGGTGAAAACGACATTTATGTCAGTCGTCTGCGCCAAGATGTTTCTGTTGAAAATGGTTTCAGTTTTTGGTGTGTTGCCGATGATTTACGCGCCGGAACGGCCCAAAACGCTTATAATATTTTGAAATCTTTGCTAAAAAAATAGGAATAAATCCATGGTTAAATATTTTAAAACTTTATTTATTATCCTTTTTGCCGCGGTGCTGTTTGCCGGTAATCTGCAAGCCGCAGACGATATAACTTCTAAAAATTCCATAGATTTTAACAAAATCAACAAAAAGCTGGAACAAATCGATGATAATTTAAAGAAAGAAAATTTAACCGAAGATAATATAAACACCTATGTCAGCTATTTAAGCGATCAAGAGGCTCAAATAAGCGCTACCCGCAAAGATTTGGATAAGGATATAAAATATATTCAAAAGCAGCTTGACGCCCTTGGAGAACCTAAAGAAGGCGCCACAGAAGATAAGGTGATAACCAAACAGCGTAATGATTTGACCAAACAGCTAACCGCCGAAGACCGCGTGCTGAAAGAAGCGGATTTGCTGATTGTAAAAATAGAAGACTTAACCACACAAGTTTTAAACGCCCGCAGCAAAAGAGTTTATGGTGATTTAATCACCAAGCAATCCGCCCTGATTAACCCTATGGTTTTCTTTAATAGCCTCAAACTATATGCCATTTTCTTTTGGGATATTGCAAAATCGCCGATTGACTGGTACAAAAGTATTCCGGCAGCAGACCGCAGTTACACAATTTTAAGCATTGTTTCCATGGCGCTGATTTTGGTAGCAGCCCTTGCCGTTGCTATTATTTTACGTAAATACATCTTGACCCATTGGGGTTATAAAGAAGACATTGAACTCCCGCATTTCAGCCGCAAAATTGTTGCCGCCATTGCCGTTGCCATAGCTCGAGGCCTTATTCCAGACGCCTTTGTCGGCGCTTGCATGATTTGGATGGTCAGCACCAAAATCTTTGGCGACAGTTTGCTGGGACATGTTTTGATGATTACGGGTTTTTCATCATTCTTAGCCATTATAGAAGCCACTATTTCTCGCGTGACTTTTGCGCCAAATTACCCGCAATGGCGTTTGTTTAATATTCCAAATGATAAAGCTTTGCGTTTTACCCGCGTGATTTTTATGTTCATTATCTGTAATGCTATTGCTCTAATTCAAGTGGTGGTAGCTCAAAAAGCAAACTACTCCATTGATACTGTTCACTTTTTGACCATGATTTCTTGTGCGGTTAAAGCATTCTTCTTGATTTGGATTATTAAAATCGCCGTTGACACCTATCGAGAAATGAATGGTATCACCACCGAAAATATTGAAGAAAATGAAGAAGAAAATGACTCTTTAGACAGTGGATTCAAAATTATGGTTGCCAGCAATCTGCTCTTGGCCACTGCATTCGGTTTATCTTTAATTGGTTATCCGGAATTATCCTCTTTCATTTTACGCAACCTAATTTTATCTATGGTTATTTTTGGTATTTTTGAACTATTCCGCCACGCGTTTATAGATATTATAAAACGTCTTGTTCTTGCCAGCCCTTGGATGAAATCTATAAAAGTAACCAAACGCAATGTTAGTAAAATAGAATTTTGGATAACCTCATTTATTAATCCTATTTTGGTTTTAACCTTTATTTTCACATTGCTGAACCTTTGGGGTTTGCCTGGTGACTTTATGCTGCAAATGGGCAAAAAGCTGCTGTTTGGTTTCAAAATCGGCGGCGTGCAAATTTCATTAATTGCTATTGCTTTTGGTATTTTAGTGTTCTTTGTATCTTTAACCATAGTTAAGCTGATTAAAAAGCACTTAGCTGCCAATATCTTTAGCAATATGGATATAGACGACGGTATAAAACACTCGCTTATTTCCGGTATCAGCTTTGTCGGTTTCATTATATCATGCTTACTGGCCATTATCGCCGTTGGTGTTGACTTAACCAACCTCGCCTTCATCGCCGGTGCTTTATCTGTTGGTATCGGTTTTGGTTTGCAAGATGTGATTAAAAACCTTGTATCCGGTATCATCATTTTGTTTGAACGTCCGTTTAAAGTAGGCGATTGGGTAATAATGAACGGCACCGAAGGCAAGATTAAGCAAATCAACATTCGCTCTACCGAAATGGAAAGCTTCAACCGCACCAGTGTGATTGTGCCAAACGCCACCCTACTTTCTAGCTCTATTGTCAACCTTACCCACGGCGACAATATCTCGCGCCAAAGCATTTCCGTTGGAGTGGCTTATGGTTCTGATGTGGAAAAAGTGCGGAAAATTTTGCTTGAATGTGCGCTTGCTCATAAATATGTGATGAAAAATCCGGCGCCTTATGTGCTGTTCAAAGACTTTGCCGACAGCAGTTTGAACTTTGAATTGCGCTGTTACACCAATGATATTTGGAAAGGCTGGATTGTGCCAAGCGATTTGCGTTTTTCCATTAACAAACGCTTTATTGAAGAAGGCATAGAAATACCATTTCCGCAGATTGTGGTTCACTCTGGTGAAAAAGTTGCTCAAGACAATCAGTTCTACGCCCTCAAAAAAGGTGAAGCAGAATAAAGTTAATACTTGCAAAATAAGCAAAACTGCTTTATGTATTATTGTGTTTGCCGGTTTAGCTCAGGTGGTAGAGCAACGCATTCGTAATGCGTGGGTCGTGTGTTCGAGTCACATAACCGGCACCATTCTTTTCTAAGGGTTAGGGCAAATTAATTTGCCCTATCTTTATTTTGTTAATGATACAAAAAAAGTACCCATATTGGGTACTTATAAAAAACAATCTAAAAATATCTACTGGTCGTTAAATTCTCTAGATTCTATTTTTTTCTGAATTTTCTTTTGATAAATGTTCGGTTGTTCTTTTTTACCTTCAATATCCATATCCGGATTTACAAAATTAACCTGACCTTTTTCATAAAAATAAAAATCACGGCGAATTTTTGTTTTATCTTTAATCGAAAGCTGATTCCATTCCGCCTCGGTCATTCCGTATGGATATGTTTCTTGCGGGGTGGAAGAACAAGCGGCAACCATAGCAACCAAACCCAACACAAATAATTTTTTCATAGTACTTCTCCCTAAAAACATCTTTATTATGACAAAATCGAAGTTAAAAAGTTATTAAAATTAAATGTTTATTTTTATTCAAAAAAGTGCTAATCTTATCGTATGATAAGTAAAGAAGAATATAAATGGCTTGAACGCCACACAGATATTTTAAACATAGTTCCAAATATAGACGACTATGCGCATGAATTTGTTAAATTTAAGGTTTATCGCCCAAGCCATATTCAAAAAATAAAAGAAATATTCAAAAATTATAAATGTACCAGCGGACAAAATAAAAAAGATATCTGGATTAAAATAAATGGCTTTACGCTAAATAGTTTAAATGAAACAGCTTATCACTATTTTGGCGATATGATTTATGATTGCTCTGACCATGGAGTTTATTTTATGCCAACAAACAAACGCCGCAATCAACGTATTTTGCGCAAGGCTTCGCCAAGACTACTCGAAAATTTGAGCAACCGGAAAAAACTGGATATTCTATTTTCTTATGCGCAAACAATTTTTCCAACCGAACAGCAGCGCTTGCACCAAAATGAATTTATAGACCAAAACAGCGAAAAATTTCAAGCCTTACTTCAACTTAAAATCTCCTCCCGCTTTATGGAAAATGAATATCAAAAAGTACGGCAAATTGTGTCTAAAATAGCTTCATTGCCTGATATAAAAAATAAATTAGAAAATTTTCATTCTTTACCAGAAAAAGAACAACGTTTTATTTTAAATGAAACCAGTCGCATAACTGCAGAAGTAAATAATGTTAAACCGCCTAAAATTCATTATCTGAGCCAAAAACAGATAAATAATGATGAACAGGTGGCAGAATGGACACAAGCAGATGCTTACGCTGATTACAAAGACATCTATCTAAATAAAGATTTTTTAAAAAAATATAATGGAATAGAATGTCTGAACTTGGCTTTTCATGAAACAACACATATTGCGCAATCTAATGTTAATTATCCTGAATTTCCTGAAATGGAAGAATTATTCAGCCACCGCTTGGACTACCTGCAAAATCATGCAGAAACGTACTTATCAATACCGATGGAACTTGTTACTTATAACCTTGAACAATATTTTAGAAACAAAATATCCGAAAAATTAAATATCCAATCAAAAGAAGCTTTTTATGATTCAGAATACACTATCACACAACAATATATGAAACGCGCTTTGCACCGAGCTTATTAAAGTTCTTTATTCCGCCGCAATAAGATATAAAGAGCGCCCTCTCCTCCCATTTTTTCAGATGGATGCTTATAAATCAAAATCATAGCTCTCAGACGTGCCATATTCAGCCATTGCGGTACTTGTTTGCGTAAAACGCCTTTAGAAGTAAAAATATCGTCATTCGGATGAACTCTGATTCCTTTTCCGGTTATAATCATAACGCAGCGGCGGCCTAAAGCGTAACTTTGCGGAATAAAACTGTCCACCTTGGCAAAAGCCTCGTCTTCTGTCAGCCCGTGCAAATCTAAAACCGCTTCCACCTTAAACTCTTCGCGCTTAAACTTGCGTAAAGTCGATTTATCTATTCCGCCGTTTTCAAAATCATCTAAAAATTTGGAATAGCTGGAAAATTCCTGCTTTGTGGCATAATAAACCTTTTCTTTTTGTTTAATAGGATTCGGCTTAGTTGAAGATATAATCTGATTTGACGCCGTTTTTTTAATATCTTTAACCGCGTCCAGCCAAAATTCTTCATCTTCGCTTTGCAAAACCATTAGTTTACCTTTGGTGCAGAATATTTAGGAGCCAACAAATAATACTTGCCGGCAGAATTCATACGGCCGGCCTCTGCCAACGCCTCTTCGCCATGTCCCCAAAAATAGTCACCGCGCACCACGCCTTTGATAGCACTGCCGATATCCTGCGCAAATACAACTTTTTCTATTTTTCCATTATCTGGATTTACCGTATCCAGCCACATCATCGCCCCTAATGGTATAAAACGATTATCAACCGCCATACTGCGACCGGCTGTCAAAGACAAGCCGTAAGCTCCGACAGGACCATCGGCGTCAACCACGCGCTGAAAAATAAAACGCTCGTTTTCAGCCATAACTTCCGCCGCTTTCTGTGGATTTTTACGCAGCCAATCACGAATTTTCGTCATAGAGGCTTCCCCAGGCTTAATTAAACCTTTTTGCAGCAAAATAGAACCGATACCTTTAAACTTGCGCCCGTTACTATCGGCAAAACCGATTCTTAACTCTGAGCCATCTTCCATAATGGCAATAGCCGAACCCTGAATCTGCATAAAGTGAATATCTACCAAATCATCGCCCCACATCAAAACCGGAGCCTTGATGCCATTTTGTTCAATTTGCCGACGGTCATAATATGGAATAAATTTTTTGCCTTCAACTCTGCCGACTAAACGAGTATTCGGCAATGTGCTGTCAAAATCTTTCAAATTTATTTCAATCAAATCATTCGGCTTGCCATAAATCGGAAATCTATATTTTGCGCTTTTTTCAAACGACGCGTGAATTGTCGCTTCATAATAAGATGTAAATTTACCGTCAGCATTACCGTCGTCAGATACTACGTATGGCACAAATTCGTTTTCTATAAATTTTTTCATCTGCACGCCACTGCTTATACCCGCACTTGCAAACTTTTTGCAAACCCGCTGATAGTCCGCGGTTTTTATTTTTATCACCGAATTATAAAGGTAAGTATTTTTATTTTTCAAAACATTCTGGCAATTCTTAGCCAAAACAGGAATAACCTCGCCAAAATCATCAGCATTCCAACCTTGCAGCTGTTTAAAACTAGTTTTTTTCAAAACTACTTTACTTTCTTCAACCGACGGAATTTTAGATTCTTCACGAAAACAGCCGTTAAGCAGCAATACCAGAGCTAACGACAAAACAAAATTAAGCTGTTTTTTTAGTGGAAACCAGCACCCAATTATTGTTTTTTGCATTTATCATTCTTTCAAAAGTCCAAACATCGGTAATTTTCTGCACAAAGTTTTCATCGCCCTGCACTACTTCACCCTGAGCGTTACGCAACAAATTAACCTGCTCGCTCACAAATTCCACCACGACTTTGATACTGTTCTTTAAAAATTTAACATCTTTAATTTCGCTCTTATCAAAACAGATAAAGTCAACTTCCGATGTCATATTCTGTTCTTTTCTTTCGGCCAAGGTATTATTAAAAACCTCAAAAACCTTTTTGCTAACCAAGTCTTTAACCGGCAACAAATCACCGCTGCTAAAAGCCTGCAATATCAGTTCAAAAACCTTACGAGCGCCTTGCATAAACATCTCTTTATTGAAATTTTCCGGTGTTTCTTCATTAACCGAAACTTTATCCACAGCCTCATGTGCCTTTACAATATGCACCACATTGTTAGCAATTGCCTCTTCCGAATTTTTATTAATAGGTTTTAAAATAACACGAACATCTTTGCCGTCATTGTCTTTGCCAAACACATTGTAAAGACGCACGGCCAAAAAAGCCACCAATACAAATAAAAAAATTAAATCAGCCATAAATATCTTTTAACCTCTCTGAATATACTCATATAATATAAAACAAATAAAAATTTTATCAATATAAATGTTTGACGATTAGCTTTTTTCGTATTATCTCTAAGCTATATCAAAATTTATGGAGAAAAAAATGGAAAATACTCAAAATAATAACCAACAGCCTGCCGGCATTATGATTCACAGCCAATATATCAAAGATATGTCTTTGGAAATTCCTTTGGCGCCGGAAATTTTTAAAGAAATGAACAAAAATCCTAATGTTAATGTAGACATGGGAATGAACAGCAAAAAAATGGAAGACGGCAACTACAATGTTACTTTGACCGCTAAAATGAATGCTGACATTGAAGGCAAAACTTTATTCATTGTTGAATTGTCCTATGCCGCTGTGGTTTCTGTAAACGTTCCGGAAGAACATTTGGAACCTGTTTTGTATATTGAAATGCCGCGTTTATTGTTCCCGTTTGTCCGCAGCATTATTGCCAACAGCCTGTCAGCCGCCGGTTTGCCGCCTATGCTGTTAAGTCCGGTAGACTTTGTAGCTTTATACAATGCAAAAAAAGCCAAAGAAGCTGAAGAAGCTGCTAAAAAATCTGCTTAATTTATAGGAAATACCGACCATGCGCTTAGCTTTATATCAACCGGATATTCCGCAAAACACAGGAACTCTTTTACGATTGGGCGCCTGCCTTAATCTTGAGTTGGATATAATTGAACCTTGCGGATTCATTTTTAATGAAAAAGCTATGCGCCGCGCCGGTATGGACTATTTGGACCTTGTGCATTGCCGCCGCCACAACAGTTGGGCCGATTTTATGGAATACCGCGCGCAGCACCCCAAAGAATACGGACGTTTGGTTTTGATGACAACTCATGGCGCAGATTCGTTTTTAGATTTTGAATTCGAGCCAAATGATATAATTTTAATGGGACGTGAAAGTGCTGGCGTGCCAGAAGAAATACATGAATTAGCTGACGCCCAGCTTTTGATTCCAATGTCGCCGGAGGCTCGTTCAATCAATATGGCTGTTTCTGCGGCCATGGCCTTAACCGAAGCTTTAAGACAGACAAAATTATTTCCAAAAATTAAAAAATAGTGAAAAATTTAATAAATTTTGCATTTTTGCTCTAGATTTAACCCGAAAAATGTGATATATTCACTAATGTTTTCGTGATAAATTTTATTTTTCTGGAGTGAACATGAGTATTAAAAAATTACCATCACTAACCTTCAACGCCGGCGAATATGTCGTTTATCCAACACATGGTGTGGGTAAAGTTGCTGACGTGACCAAACAAAATATTGCCGGTTCCGAGCTTGAGCTTCTGGTGGTAAATTTTGATAAAGATAAAATGACTCTGCGTATTCCGACTTCTAAAATTCAGCATGTCGGCTTGCGTAAAATCTCTGATGACAAAACAATGAATGAAGCTTTTGCCACCTTAAAAGGAAAAGCTAAAGTTCGTAAAATTATGTGGTCGCGCCGCGCACAGGAATATGAAAATAAAATCAATTCCGGCAATCCGGTGGCCATTGCCGAAGTTATCCGCGATTTATATCGTAATGAAAATATTGCAGAGCAATCTTACAGTGAACGCCAAATTTATGAACAGGCTGTCAGCCGTTTGGCCAGCGAAGTTTCAATTTACAGCAATTGCTCAATGGATGAAGCCAATAAAAAATTGTTAGACATCTTGTCTAAATAACGGCGAAAAAAGAGTATTTTAAAAAAGGTTGTTTCTGTTTGGACAACCTTTTTATTTTTGCGTAAAAATAAGCAATTATGTCCATATTTTTTTCCCGAAAAATGCAATATTTTGCTTGAAGTCTGACGTTTTGTGTTATACATTCTAGGCAAATTGAAGTTTTTTAATTTTAGTTATGGCTCGTTTGCGGGCTGTAACTTCGTTTTAACAAAATAGCTAATAGGAGCTTAAATAACCATGAGTAAATGGGTATATACATTTGGAAATGGCAAAGCCGAAGGCGATGCCAACATGCGTAATCTCCTGGGCGGTAAAGGTGCTAACTTGGCAGAAATGAACAAAGTTGGCTTGCCTGTTCCTCCTGGATTCACCGTTACAACAGACGTTTGCACATATTACTATGCAAACAACAACACATACCCTGCTGACTTGAAAGACCAAGTTAAAGCAGCTGTTGCCGGTGTTGAAGCCATTATGGGTAAAAAATTTGCTGATCCTGAAAATCCGCTTTTGTTCTCTGTTCGTTCCGGCGCTAGAATTTCTATGCCTGGTATGATGGACACCGTTTTGAACCTCGGTTTGAACGATGAAAGCGTTAAAGGTTTGGCTAAAGTTTCTGGTAACGAAAGATTCGCTTATGACTCTTACCGCCGTTTTATCCAAATGTTCTCTGATGTAGTTTTGGGTGCTGATCTTGATGAATACGAAGGCGCTCTTGAAGCTATGAAAAAAGCCAAAGGTTACAAATCTGATACAGATATGACAACCGAAGACTTGAAAGAATTGGTAAAAGAATACAAAGAAATTGGTAAAAAATTGGGCAAAGTTGTTCCACAAGATCCTTGGGAACAATTGTGGCTTGGTATTGGCGCCGTATTTGGTTCTTGGAACGCTGCCCGCGCTATCACCTATCGTAAATTGAACAACATCCCTGGTGATTGGGGTACAGCTTGTAACGTTCAAACCATGGTGTTCGGTAATGCCGGTAACGATTCTGCAACCGGTGTATGCTTCTCTCGTGACCCTGCAACAGGTGAAAATAAATACTACGGTGAATACTTAATCAACGCTCAAGGTGAAGACGTTGTGGCTGGTATTCGTACTCCGCAACCTATGGGTTCTGAAGGCAAAGGCAACTCTTTGGAAGAATTGTGGCCAGATTTGTACAAACAACTTGTAGATGTTCGTAACGCTTTGGAAGCACACTACAAAGATATGCAAGATATGGAATTCACCATTGAGCATAAAAAATTGTGGATGTTGCAATGCCGTAACGGTAAAAGAACTGCCGCTGCTGCTGTAAGAATGGCTGTTGAAATGGTTAACGAAGGTTTGTTGACTAAAGAAGAAGCTATTATGCGCGTTGGTGCTGACCAATTAGACCAATTGTTGCACCCAATGTTGGACCCTAAAGCCAATAAAAAAGTAATTGCTACTGGTTTGCCGGCTTCTCCTGGTGCCGCTGTTGGTCGTGCTGTATTCTGCGCAGAAGATGCAGAAGCTTGGGCTGCTAAAGGTGAAAAAGTTATCCTTATCCGTAACGAAACTTCTCCGGAAGATATTGGCGGTATGCACGCTTCTCAAGGTGTGATTACTGCTCGTGGCGGTATGACTTCTCACGCTGCTGTGGTTGCTCGTGGTATGGGTACTCCTTGCGTATCTGGTTCTACAGACATCACCATCGACTACAAAACTAAAACAATGTCTACAAAATCTGGCGTTGTAATTAAAGAAGGCGATTGGGTATCTTTGGATGGTGCTAAAGGTCAAATTATTGAAGGTGAAATTCCGACTGTTAGCGCATCTATGACCGGTAACTTTGGTACATTTATGGGCTGGGTTGATGAAATCCGCACTATGAGTGTTCGCGCCAACGCTGAAACACCTGCTGACGCTAAACAAGCTTTGGCATTTGGTGCTGAAGGTATTGGTTTGGCTCGTACTGAACACATGTTCTTTGACGCTAAAAGAATTTCTGATATGCGCACAATGATTTTGTCTGATGATGAAGCCGGCCGCCGTGCTGCTTTGGCTAAATTGTTGCCATATCAAAAAGAAGACTTCAAAGAATTGTACAGAACCATGAATGGTTTCCCTGTAGTTATTCGTTTGTTGGACCCACCGCTCCATGAATTTTTGCCTCACACAGATGCAGAAATGCAGGAATTGGCTGATAAAATGGGCAAAACTTTAGCCGAAGTTAAAAACCGCGCTAACTCTTTGCACGAAATGAACCCTATGTTGGGTCACCGCGGCTGCCGTTTGCCGATTACCTATCCGGAAATCTGCGAAATGCAAACCCGCGCTATCTTGGAAGCTGCTTTGGAATGCCGTGACGAAGGCGTTAAAGTTATACCAGAAATCGAAGTTCCATTGGTTGGTTCTAAGAAAGAATTGGATATTGTTAAAAACATCATTGATACAACTGCTAAAGCTTTGTTTGCTGAAAAAGGCAAATCTATTGAATATGAAGTTGGTACCATGATTGAATTGCCAAGAGCCGCTTTGATGGCTGAAGAAATCGCTGCTTCTGCTGCATTCTTTGGTTTTGGTACAAACGACTTGACTCAAACAACTTTAGGTATGAGCCGTGATGATACCGGTGCTATCTTGGATTGCTACCGCGCTAAAGGCATTTATGTTGCAGATCCGTTTGCTTCTATTGATGTTGAAGGTGTTGGTAAATTGGTTAAACGCGCTTGCGAATACGGCCGTAAAACTAACCCTGAATTGTTGTTGGGTGTTTGCGGTGAACACGGTGGTGACCCTAAATCCATCGAGTTCTTCCAACAGTGTGGTTTAGACTATGTGTCTTGCTCACCGTTCCGTGTACCGGTAGCTCGTTTGGCTGCTGCTCAAGCTGCAATCAAATTTGGCAAAACTCAAAAAGACCACGCAGAAAAGAAAGCTGCTTAATCTTTAGAGATTGACTACAAAATTCTCCCCGTTATTAACTTAGCGGGGAGTTTTTTTATTTAAAAATCTAATTAAATCTCATTTAGTATAATTTTATTTCATGTAAAGTCGCCACAAAATCTTCTTTTTGCGGAGAGCAAATATAAGCTCCGACTTTTACATCATCAACATCGTGAACCAAATAAAACTTACGCAATTGAATATAATTTTGCGCGTCAAGAGAATAACTGGCTATATAACAGCCTTTATATTTTTTCAAACGATACCATACACGCTTTACGCCTGCCGGCAAAGGAATAGTTGCTAAATCCGAATAACCATCTATTGTCAAAGAAGTTGCCAACATCGGAGCATCATCTTTTTCATACATTATTGAACATTTAAACCAGTTGTTCACATCTGTACGCAGCATCAATCCACACTGGTCAAACAATCCGGCATTGGCAAATTCCCAGTTCAAATCACAACAAAAATCACCCAAAACATAGCTAAAGAAAAAATGACCGTCATCTTTGCGAAAATTATAACGGGCGCAACACCAAAAATCAGTTCTATACTTGGCCAAAACCACCATGCCGTTTTCATCAAACCTAACATTCGCCGGCTCATTCATCCAATCAAACTGTTTTAGGCTTTCTAAAAGCATTAAAAACTCCTAACCGCGTAATTTTCCATTTTTTCAGCAGCTGCTGATAATTCTGCAGATTTATCTTTAGGCAAAACAATCTGCAAATTAACAATTTCATCGCCTTGACCTGATTTTGCTTTTATACCCTGCCCTTTCAAGCGCAGTTTTTCACCGCTAGAAGAAAAAGCCGGCACTGTGACAGCCACTTTACCATTAATTGTCGGAATTGTTATCTTTGCGCCGCTAATCGCTTCTTTGATAGAAATCGGTAAATCCAGCAAAATATTCAAACCATCAGCTTTAAAATACGGATGTTCATCAACATTGACCATTATCAAAACATCTCCATTTTCGCCGCCGTTTATACCTACATTACCCAAACCTTTCAAACGCATGGTCTGACCACTCTGCATACCGGCCGGAATTTTTACATTAATGGTTTTACCATTCAAATTTATTTGTTTTTCAACCCCTTTGGCCGCATCTAAAAAGTCAACGCGCATATTATATGCCACATCTTGCCCGCGCTGCGCCGCCGCACGTTGTCTGAAACCGCCTTGAGCAGCTCCGCCGAATTGTGAAAAAATATCATCGCCGAAAATAGAAGAAAAATCAAATCCGCCTTGCGAGCCGCTAAAACCACCGCTTTTAAAACCACTGAACGGATTTCCGCCGTAATTTTGGTATCCGCCAAAACCAGAGCCGCCAGAACCAGCACCAAAACCAGCACCAAAACCTGTCGGTTTGCCGTCTTCATCTATTTCATTATTATCATATTTTTTACGTTTTTCAGCATTGCCTATAATGTCATAAGCATTTGAAACTTCTTTAAATTTATCCGCTGCGCTTTTATCATCTTTATTCAAATCCGGATGATACTTGCGCGCCAATTTTCTATATGCTGACTTAATTTCAGCCTCAGAAGCTGTTTTGGCAACACCTAAAACATCATATAAATTTTTACTCATATTTTATTATTCTCCCTAAGATTTTATATAGGGATAAAACTACTCTGCTGCAAGGTCAACACAGTCAAAAGTTGCTCTTCTCTTATGGTTTTTATACATATAAATGTCACGAAGATAAGCTTTTTTAACACCATTAGTCATTTCAAAGCAATATGCAGAAGCTAAAGTTGCCACATCGTCAATGCGCACATCCATATACTCATAAACCACATAATATTCGCCCATCGCCTTGGTGGAAATATTGCGGCGAAAACGTTCGGCATCAGAAGAATAAACAGGCTCGCCGGTATTTTCATCAACATTAGATTGACAAGATACACAAGCCAGCGCCAACAGGCACAACATTAAAACTTTTTTCATATTTCCTCACTTTACGCTTCTTTAAGAACCGTTATTATGAGAAAATTATAACGCAGTAATAATTAAACAATTATTAATTAGACATCAGATTATATATTCTCTCGCCTGCGTCATTCAATATTTCAATAACTTTTTTATTTTTTGCGTTGCTACGCTTGCTATTGCTCAATTTAGAAAATATTTTATCCATATCTTTGTTATATCTTTTATTGTCATCTAAATTATCATAGTATTTAGCCAAATTTTCATCACCCATTTTAAAATTTACTACTTCTTTAACTATCATCAGATTACGGGCAGTTTTTTGGTCTTTATTTGTTGGCAAAATACTACGGCTATATTTTACAACCGGATTATTTTCCATTTCTGCAACTCTTTGCTGATGTTTAGCCTCATTATTCACCGTTTGAGCCCAAACACTTGAAACACAGCAGTTCAAAGCAAAAAATAACGCCATAAAAAATCTCATATTACCCTCCTTGCAAAAAAAACTTGCTATATTCTTGATATAGCATATAGTATTTAAAAATCAAAAATATTTATGGAAAAAAATATGGAAAAAATTCTTTGGGCCTTAATGGATAACCGCCGCGGCAGTGTTGGACAAGCAAAGGGCGTTATTGACGCTTTACCTAAAAACATTAAAGTTATGGAAAAAAATTTGCTCTATACCAAACTTTCCGGACTTCCTAACTTGCTGCGCGGCTGTTCGTTGATTGGCATTGATGATGAAAGCAAAAAAAATATCCACGCTCCATGGCCTGATTATGTGTTGTCCATAAGCCGCCGCACCGTACCGGTTGCACGCTACATAAAAAAACACAGCCCTCAAACCAAGCTTATCCAGCTTATGCACCCCGGCAAAACCGGACTTAATGATTTTGATTTGATTATTGTGCCGGAACATGATAAAAACAAAACTCCATCTCCAAATATTCACTACATTACCGGCTGCCCGCATAGAATTACGCCGCAATATTTGCAAGAAGCCAAAAAGAAATGGGAAACTAAATTTGCAAATTTGCCAAAGCCTATAACAGCGTTGATAATCGGTGGAGCTATCAAAGGCAAACCTTTTTCAAACGAAAATGCTTTAATGCTTGGACAAGCCGTAAAAAAACTCAAACAAAAAATTGGTGGTTCTCTTTTGATAACCACTTCACGTCGCACCGGTTCTGAGCCCGAAAAAATAATTATGGAACAGTTGAAAGAGATTCCGCAATTTACTTATTTATGGGGAGATACAGCCGAAAATCCTTATAGCGGATTTTTAGCCTGCGCCGACAATATTGTGGTAACCGGTGATTCTGTTTCTATGTGCTGTGAAGCGACGGGAACTCAAAAACCAATTTATTTATTTATCGGAGAAAAATGGCTGACGCCTAAGCACCTGCGGTTTGTGCAATCCTTATGCGATACCGGTTGTGCTGTCCTCTTGGATTCGCCGCAAGCTGCCGCTTTTGCACCAAAGAAAAGCTTGAATGCAGCTTCAGAAGTGGCAAAACTTATTGCTCAGCTTTAATTTTTATCAAAATTAATCCGCGGATCAACCAAAGAATAGGTCAAATCACTCAATAATTTTAAGACTAATCCCAGCAGTCCAAATATGTAAAGTGTTCCAAAAACCACTGGATAATCTCGCGTGGTTATGGCCTCATATCCAAGCAAACCCAAGCCATTAAGAGAAAAAATTACCTCTATCAATAATGAACCTGTAAATAACATTTTAATCAACAAAGCCGGAAAACCGGCAATAATAATCAACATTGCGTTGCGGAACACATGACCGTATAAAATATGATTTTCCGAAACACCTTTGGCGCGGGCAGTTAAAACATATTGTTTATTAAGTTCATCTAAAAAAGAATTTTTTGTCAGCATTGTTAAGCTGGCAAAACCGCCGATAACCATAGTCAAAACCGGCAAAGAAATATGCCAAAAATAATCGGTTATTTTATGCAATAAATCCAAATTATCCCAATTTTCCGAAACCAATCCGCGCAAAGGAAACCACTGCCAATAAATTCCGCCGGCAAAAAACACTATAAAAAATACAGCTAACAAAAAAACCGGCATTGCCGAACCTATAATAACCAAAAATGATGTGACAATATCAAAACGAGAACCATCTAAACGAGCTTTTTTTATCCCCAAAGGAATAGCTATCAAATAAATGATTAATGTTGACCATAAACCCAATGAAATAGAAACCGGCAATCGTTCTTTTATCAGTTCAATTATTGTTTTGTCGCGATAATAGCTTTTACCAAAATCAAAACATAAATAATCTTTCAGCATTTTAGCATAACGGTAGTACCATGGCTTATCAAAACCAAACTGCTTTTCCAACATTTTTACCAAATCTTCCGGTACTCCCTGCGCGCCTGTATATTGCGAATTTACATTGCTCTGAGCAATTTCCACACCTGAACTCAAAGACGATTTTGTATCTGTGTTCATTCCGCGGTATTGCGCCAAAATATAGTCAACCGGTCCTCCTGGTGCCAGCTGAATAATAGCAAAGTTAACCGTTATTATACCCCATAAGGTAAAAGGAATAAGCAATAGTCTTTTTATAATATACGTACGCATTAATCCTCCTTTACCCACCATAAATAAGGCTGAAAACCAATTTTATATTTTGCCGCCGGTTTTCCAAATTTGTTTCTGTAAGCGATTCGCGAATAAGGTGAATACCATTGAAAAATCATATAATTTTCACTCAATAAAACTCTGTCCAGAGCCTTAACATACGCTACATAATCTTCTTTTTTTTGAACTGCCACCAAACCTTTTATCAAATCGTCAACCACTGGATTTTTAATACCTATGATATTATTACTGCCCTTAATATCAGCCGATTCGCTGCCCCAATATTCTCTTTGTTCGTTTCCGGGAAGTTGGCTTACCGGATAAGAAATAATAGCCACGTCAAAATCAAAATTATCCAGCCTGTTTTTGAAAATATTAATTTCCAAATTTCTAAAAACTGCTTTTATACCTATTTTTCTCAAATTTTCAATAAATGGCAACATAACTTTGGTAAAAGTAGAACCATTGGCCGAACTGCTCAATATTTCAAATTCCAACGGCTCTTTGGTTGATAGATTGGTCATCTTACCATCAACAAAATCATAGCCGGCTTCTTTTAGCAAACTTACAGCTTTTTTTAAATTTTCACGAGAATTATTCATATCAATATTAAAAGTTGGACTATATGGAACACTGAATATTTCTGGATTAAGCCTATCTTTATAGCGCTGTAAAATTTCCTTTTCTTTACCTTCGGGCAAACCGACAGCCTCCATTCCCGTGTTGGTAAAATAACTAAACAAGCGGCGATATTGCCCATAAAAAAGTCTAGTATTGGCCCATTCAAAATTAAAAGCCAAGTCAATTGCCTTCCGCACTCGCCTGTCCTCAAACTTGGATCGGCGCAAATTAAACGCAAAATTCTGCAGCGTTGCCGGATTATTATGTTCTAATTGTTCTTTTATAATTTTGCCAGATTTGACCAGTTCATTATCATAGCCAGTCATCCAAATTTTGGCTATATATTCTTCTCTGGCGTCTATATTGCCGGCAAACAGAGCCTGCAATGTCACTGTGGTGTCTTGATAATAGTCATAACGAATAGTTTCAAAATTAAAAAATCCCCGTCTTGACGGTAAATTTTTTCCCCAATATTGAGGATTTTTTTTAAGTTCCACAAATTTATTGACCTGAAAATCTATAACTTTATATGGTCCGCTGCCCAAAGGAACTTCTAATCTAGGTTTTGAAAAATCCTTATCTTTCCAATCTTTTGCCGAAAAAACGCTGAATTGCGATAAAATCAACGGTAATTCTTTGTTTTTTATATTTTTCTTAAAATAGAAGCGAACTTCTCTTTCATTTATTTTTTCAACTCTATCCACGTCAGCATAATACATTTTATAAATCGGCGAACCTTGTTCGGTTATTGCCTTAAAACTGTATATAACATCATCAGCCAGCACTGCAGAACCATCAGAAAACTTAGCCTTTGGATTCAATATAAAACCAACGTATGACTTATCCTTTGGCAAATCAAATTTTTCTGCCAGCAGCGGATAAACTGTGAAAGGATCGTCTGCCGGAGAAAAACCGAGTGTTTCAAAACTGAGCGAAGCCACAAAAGTTGCGGCCACTCCCTTAAAAATATAGGGATTAAAGTTATCAAAAGTACCATATGCCGGCAAAACTAATCTTCCGCCTTGCGGTGCCTTGGCGTTAACATAGTCAAAATGCTTAAACCCACTTTTATATTTTGATTCGCCATAAAGCGCAATACAATCCGAAATCACGGCCAAGGCCGTTTTGGCCTGCCCTAAAAAAGTAATAAAACATAACAGACTAACGATAATTTTCTTCATCTGTCCAGCCGCCAAACGGATATGCTAAATCATCTTCTTTTTCTTCTTTTTTAACCGGACGTGAAACCTGTTCGGAAACTGAACCTAATTTAGGTTCTTCATTTTTTTCGGCTTTTATATCACTATCATAATTAAATGCCGTCAAAGAATCATTACTGCTGCGCAAACTGTCCAAAGTGCTGCGAGTACCGCCAAAAGTTGGAGTGGTACGATTTTCGGATATTTGAGGTTGCTGATTTTCTTCATTTTCGGATAATAAAGAAAATTTAGGCTCAGAGTTCGTTTCATTATCAAAAGATGATGTTTTATTTTCAAAAAATGATATATCTTCATTTTTTTCGGCACTCAAGCTTGGAGTGCTATCCTGAAAACTATTATGCAAAGCTTTAAAAAACGGATCTTGTTCATGCTCATCGTCTTCTTCTATTTCTTCTTTTTTACCGAATATTCTAGAAAATATAGAACGCTTAGGAGCATGAATTTCCTCATCTTCCTCATCGTTTTTATCAACATTTACTATTGTTTCCGTTGCCGATGGCTCTTCCATTGTTGCAATTTTCAAAACAGACGAATAATCATTTTCCGGTTTTGATTGCTGAATTTTATCAGCCGGATTTACGGTCAAATTATTTAAACCTTCGCTCAGCGGAGCAATTATTGAATAGACTTTTCCAAACACGCCTGTTTCAATAATACGCAAAAAAATACGATCTCTGTCATGCTTTTCTAAAAGCTGCAACAAATTTTGATAACGAGAGCAAAATTCAAGTAACGTTCCTCTAAAAACCTTATCACGGTTCACTTTTTCTCGCACCCACGCATCAAAAGTGCTTTGACTTTTGCTTGCATCTAAGATAGCTTTTCCCAAAACCCAGCGTTCGCCGCGTTTAACCCGCTGCCACAACTGTTCTAACTGAGCAGAAGATGCAATGTTGCAGCGCTGTATTATTTCACTCAAAGATTCATTCATATCAGAAATAAACAAATCAAACTTATTTATAACAAATCCGTCTTTAATTTCGTGTTCGGCGTCCAGCATTACCCGCACAACCAAATCCGTATAATCCTGATTTTTTTGCAGCTGTTTCAAAAGTTCACTTTGTTTTGCATTCATACCCCTGTTGGTCAAAAATTGGTTTACATAACCAAAAACCATCCATATTATCATAACAGGAACAAACAAAACAGCCAAAGTTAATAGCATTTGTTCGCTGTTTTGCTCCCATAAATGCGCGTCTGCCAATTTGGAATTGATAAACATTACGGCATATATAAACCAGCTGGCTGATGAAAATACGGCAATAAAAAAACAAAACATTAACATGGTCTAAATCCTTTTGAAACAAGATATTGCCTATTATAACCGCATATATTTTAATAGCAAAGTTTTTTATAAAAAAGTTAACAGTCATCAACATCATAAAAAAAAGACTAAACATTTAAAAAAAATGTGCTAAACTCCAGCCAGTTATGTTAACATAAAGGAATTAAATATGAGCGATAATGAAACCGTCATTCTTGATTTTGAAAAAACAATTGTGGATATTGAAGAAAAAATTCAACATTTGAAAACAATTGCCAAAGATGAGGATTTGGACATCACAAAAGAAATCACCCGTTTGGAAAAACATTTGCAAAACCATATGGCTAATGTTTACAAAAATTTGACGCCTTGGCAAAAAGCTCAAATAGCCCGCCACCCTAACCGTCCGCACTGTCTGGACTATATAAAAGCTTTGATTAAAGATTTCACACTGCTTTGCGGCGACAGATGCTTTGGCGATGATCCGGCTATGATAGGCGGTATAGGTAAATTCGGAGATATTTCTGTTGTGGTTATCGGACAAGAAAAAGGAAATGATTTGGATTCGCGCATCAAATATAATTTTGGTATGGCCAAACCAGAAGGTTATCGCAAAGCCCAGCGTTTAATGGATATGGCCGAAAAATTCAAACTTCCGGTTTTAGCTTTTGTTGACACCGCCGGCGCCTATCCGGGAATTGACGCCGAAGCCCGCGGTCAAGCTCAAGCTATTGCTGCTTCTATTGAAAAATGTTTACGTATAAAAACACCTATTATCGCCACTGTTATCGGTGAAGGCGGTTCAGGTGGAGCTATAGCCATTGCCGCAGCCGATAAAGTTATTATGCTAGAACATTCAATTTATTCAGTAATTTCACCAGAAGGATGCGCTTCAATTTTATGGCGTTCGGCAGATAAAACCAAAGAAGCTACAGAGGCTCTGCATTTGACAGCTCAAGATTTGAAACATCTTGGAATTATTGATGAAATTGTGCCTGAACCACTGGGCGGAGCTCATCGCAATCCGGCTAAAACTTTTGAAAATCTGCGTTCTAGCCTAGAGAAAAACTTAAAAGATTTATGCGCTCAAGACTACACTAAATTAAAACAGCAACGCACTGAGAAGTTTTTAAAAATTGGCGAACAATTTGTAACAGACGGAAAATAATCCAATAAAAAAACTTGACTTTAGCAAAACAGCAGAACTAAAATAGAACAAATTTTAGGAGAACCTTATGCTGACAGAAAAACAATACAATCTTTTGATGTATATAAACAAAGTCAACCGTGAAACTGGACAATGTCCATCTTTTGATGAAATGAAAGATGCTATCGGACTAAAATCAAAATCCGGTATTCATGCGTTAATAAGCTCTTTGGAAGAACGTAATTTTATACGCAAACTTCCTCATAAAGCCCGAGCTTTGGAAGTAATCCGCTTACCGAGATTCAAACCTCAAGCCATTCTTGATGAAGAAAAAAAACGCGAACAAGCATTACATAATGGTTCTGTGCAAATTCCTTTATATGGAAAAATAGCCGCCGGAACACCTATTGAAGCATTAGCAAATGAAACAGAAACTGTGTCTGTGCCTTTTGACATGGTTGCTCTCGGTAAATATTATGCTTTAACTATTGAAGGAAATTCTATGGTTGACGCCGGAATAATGGACGGCGACACTGCCATTATTCGCAAACAAGAACAGGCAGATAACGGCAAAATAGTCGTAGCTCTGATAGATAATAATGAAGCTACACTCAAGGTCTTGAAAAAAGAAGGAAATATAATTAATCTTTTACCCTGTAATAAAGAATACAATATTCAAACCTATACTTCTGACAGAGTAAAAATTCAAGGTGTTCTTTCTGGAATTATTCGGCAATATTGATAAAAAAGGGAGAAATTATTATGTCTGATAAAAAATATGCTTTAGAAACGGCGCTAAAATTGTTATATTTCTGCTTACCTCTGTTCTTTTTGATATTTGGCGCTTATTTTGCTTATTTTCATATATCTATCAATAACAATATTCTAAAAACAAAAAACGATATTACTATTATTGTCAATAATATGTCCGAATCATTCAAAGGACAATATCCAGCTTTAGACGCTAACATTATAGTTATGCAAAATATACTTCCCTATGATTTTCCGGTAAAAAAATCCATAAACACTTATGATATATCAAACCGTTTCGGCGGTAAGTTATTTTTTTACAATGCCTACAACACTGTTCAAGAACGATATGAAAATCCCGATGTTTTAGGCGCTTATATAATTTTATTAACTCGTCTGACTAAAAAAGAATGTAAAAAACTGGCACAAATAGATTGGAGAAGACAATCACCTAACTTTTTAGGCTTAGAAGCATCTTATTTGACGGCGCAAAAAAATTTCAACGGCGTTTATAATTTGCGTAACTATTTGCTTTTTGATAACCTTAACGAACAATATTCCAGCCGCGATGAAGGTATTATAACCAGACGCAGTCTTAACCGTTATGAAACAAAAGAAGCCTGCGATTGTCTAATCAACACCTGCACTGTGGCATTGAAATTTAAATAAGTTCTTTTTACCAAAGCACCAACTTTTCTTATTATAATACCATACCGGTATTGCTGTCCGCTATCGGCATAAAACCATAGAGTTTTTTGTTTATTTTTAGTATTTCAGAGCAATACCGCTAATCACTGCATAACCACGATTATTATTATTCGACTGGCGTTCTGTGCCTTTAGAATTTATATAACCATTAATCAAAAACAGTTCGAAATATTTATTAACCTCAAAACTATTTGACTGTACATATAAATCATCGCGGTTACGAGTATTTTCAGCCTCTGTATGCAAATAAGCAAAATTAACTTTTAGACAGTCAAAAAATTTATATCCCATACTAAAATCCCAAGACTGACCTTCGCGGTAATTATCAAACAACGCTGGTAAATAAGGATTATCCGATACAATGGTTATTGGATTTTTGTTACCATCTATATATGATTTTTTATATGATGTAGAAACATTGAAATTATCAACAATCCAGCGCACACCAAATGCCCATTCTTTATCTGTGCCGTTAAACTCGCCATAAGCAGCCGAAGTATAGACATCACCTAAACCAACAGCCCATTTATTTTGCATGGCCGCCGTATAGCCGTCTTCATTTTCTTCATAATCAGTATAACGGCTGACCATACCGCGGCGGCTGGCATTTTCAGGAGTATAACTAAAACCAAATTTAGTGTTACCAAACATTGGGGTAAAATAAACAAATTTAGGCGCGCGACCGTCATCAATAATAGTTGTTGTTTTAGGAGTAGCAAACTTAGTTTTCTTTAAACCATTAGACCAGTTTACATCTGTTAAAAAGTTTGACAGATTACTGTCTTGAATGCCAATCCAGCTGATATCTTGTGCACCCATATGCAGCTGTTTCGCCGCATTATAAGAATATCCGACCGTAAATTTACCATAAGCAGGATTTTCAGCCAATGCATAAGGATAAAAACGCCAATCGCCGCCATTATAATCTTTGTCGTGCTGACGCAAAGCTAAAGTATAATCTGCGTGCGCACCCAAACGTGTTTCATCGGCAAATTTATAGGTGCCTTCAAAACGTCCGTCTTGACGATACACTACACGATTCGGCATATTATCATAGTTATTTTGACGTCTGGTTTGCATAACACCATAATATACACCAGCCAAACCGGATTGACTAAAATCAAATACATCTGCTTGAACAGCACAAGGCAATATAGCGATTGAGCCTAAAATACTAGCAAATTTTTTCATCATAGTCCTCCGATCTGTTAAAATACGCCGGACTATAACATATTATTTATCTCAATAAAATCGGAAAAATTAAATATTAACGTTATTTTTTTACAATAAAAAATAAAAAAACTCTTGACCTAAAATACACTCTAAGGCTTAAATAAATAGGTACAAGGAGAATAAAACTATGAATAAAAAAATTTTGATTATTTCCGGAAGTCCGCGTCTACATGGAAATTCTGATATTTTATGTGATGAATTTAAGCGTGGAGCTTTGGAAGCAGGTAATAAGGTAGAAAAAATCCGCCTTAGCGATAAAAAAATAAACTATTGCTTTAGCTGTGGAGTTTGCAATGCTACAGGAAAATGCGTACAAAAAGACGATATGGCAGAAATTTTACAAAAAATGATAGATGCTGATGTAATTGTTTTAGCCTCACCGGTTTATTTTTATGGTATGAACGGACAAATGAAAACTTTTATTGACCGCACGGTTCCGCAATATACAAAAATAACTGACAAAGACTTTTATTTTATTATCAGTGCCGCCGACACCGTTCAAAAACACATGGATAAAGTCATTGAAAGCTTCCGCGGCTTTACTACAGATTGTTTAGAAAATATTCGTGAAAAGGGTATTGTTTATGGTCTAGGTGCTTGGCAAAAAGGCGAGATTGAGCATAATCATGAAGCCATGCTTCAGGCCTATGAATTTGGTAAAAATGCTTAATTATTCAACAAAAAGTTAAAGCCGCCCTAAATAAAAGGACGGCTTTTAGTTTTAATTAATCTTTTCAAATTTTCCGCTTTCTGTATCATACTGCAAATGAAGTATAGCACAATTTTCAAAGCTGACATTTTTTAGCTGATAACCACATTGCAATGCGCTGATAACACCGGCATGACAAACAATACCTACTGTTTTTTCAGGCTGAGCAGTTATTTGCTGCAAACAAGCATCAACACGGCAAAAAGCATCATGTTTACACTCCCCGTTTGGAAAATGCAAAAACCAACTCTCTTCATCAGGATTTAAAAGCTTTTGTTCAAAATCCTCACCGTAAATTTTTCTAATTTCTGCAAAAGTTAATCCTTCAGCTGTTCCAAAATAAACCTCGCGTAAATCAGGAACTATTTCAACCGGCAATTTATCATATTTTTTAGCAATATATTCGGCTGTTTGCTGTGCGCGGGTTAAAGAAGAACAATAAAGTTTTTCCAATCCCAAATTTTTAACTTTTTCAGACAATAATTCTGCCTGTTTCTTACCGGTTTCATTTAAAACATCATCACAACCGGAACCTTGCCATTTTTGTGCCAAATTCTTATCTGTTTGACCATGGCGGAATACAAAGACATCTTTCATCATAATGTACATAAAAATATATTTTGAGGCGATTATACTCCACATTTTTAGCATATTCAACAAAAAAACACCCGATTCTCTATTGAATCGAGCGTTTTTTTCTAAAACTTAGAACAAAGCGTTTTTAGCTTCTTCTACATCTAACTTTTCCATTTTTTCCGGAGCAGTCCATATCCACAAACTCATGTGATGTGTAAGGCTGTGGCAATACTCAGACGGACTGTAGCTTCCGCCCAACGCACTAAACAACGCGGTTGCGTGGTCTTTTGTTCCAACAAAATAAGGCTTTTCATCTAACGCTAAAACCTCAAATTCCAAGCCAATTGATTGTGAGCGTCTATAAACAACATCACGCAAAACACACCCATTGCAGCCACTGACAAAGAAAACTGAACCAATGTTTTCAACCTTACGGAAATTTTTTTCCAAAGATTTTTTAATTAAGGACAATCTCTCCTTCTTAGTCTGTAAATCCATAAAAAATAATATTTAGTAAAACAAAAAAATTAACATCAAAATTAAAACACATCTACATGATTAACATATTTTTTAAATTTTTGCAATATTTATTGACAAAATTACTATATAAAAAAAATGCTTGACCTTGAGTATACTCTAAGAATTATTATTTAGAATAAAGGAAGATAAAAAAATGCGTATGTGGATTATACTTTTTGTAATTTTAATTTTTTCAACCATTGCCGGTTTAGCTTATTTAACCAGCCGTGTTGCCAAATTTGATATTTTAATTAAATTGACGCACGAAAATCATAAATTTCTATATTTAATAAGTCTTATCTTGGTTTTGGCTGTTTTTGGTCTGCTTTGTTTAAGCCTTAATTTAATGAATGCGGTAATAGTGCTTTTACATTTAATGATTTTTTGGCTATTATGTGACCTTGTTTTTGGTATTATTGAACATTATCAGCAAGAACAATTCCATCATTATTATGCCGGAATTACCGCTTTGTTACTTACTTTTATTGCTTTAGGCACAGGCTGGTTTTTAGACAACCATGTTTGGACAACTCATTACACCATTGAAACAAATAAAACAAATAAACCTTTACGCATTGTGCAATTTGCGGATTCGCATATAGGCACAACTTTTGACGGCGATGGTTTTGCCAAATATGTTGAACAAATGCAAAAATTAAATCCGGACATCGTAGTAATAGTCGGAGATTTTGTTGATGACGACACAATGCTTGAAGATATGCAAAAAGCCTGCGCCGCTTTAGGTAAATTAAAAACAACATACGGAGTTTATTTTGCTTTTGGTAATCACGATAAAGGTTATCATAGCCCAGAAAAAAGAGGATATTCAGGCACAGATTTAATTAAAGAACTGCAAAAAAATAATGTTATAGTTTTACAAGATGAAGCCGTGCTTTTGGATAATAATTATTATATTCTCGGCCGTAAAGATTTATCTGAATTTTATCGCGGCGGTAAACGTGAAAATATGAGTACTTTAGTTAATAAACTCGATAAAAGCAAATATATTGTTGTTTTAGACCATCAACCGAATGACTATAAAAACCAAGCCGCAGCAGAAGTAGATTTAGTGCTTTCTGGTCATACACACGGCGGACAGCTTTGGCCTTTAAACAAAGCTGGAGAGTGGATGGGCGCCAATGATAAAACTTATGGCTATGAACGCCGCAATCTTACTGATTTTATTGTTACTTCAGGTATTTCTGATTGGGCTATAAAATTCAAAACCGGTACAAAATCAGAGATTGTAGTAATAGACATTAAAAATCGCTCTTAACCGAGCGTTTTTTTTATAAAAGCTATGCAAATCATCAAAAGTTCATCTAAAAAGTAAGATTTTTTCTCTGTGTACAAACCAGTACATGAGAAAAAATCTTACAAGTAGAAAGACGCTTAATAAAGTTTTCAAGAGTTCATATTTTGGAAAAAGTCAGCATTATTTTTTGTCTGACGCAACTTATCCAATAAAAATTCCATACCATCGGTCATACCCATTTGCATCAAAACGCGGCGTAACACCCACATTTTGGTCAGAGTTGCACGGTCGACAAGCATTTCTTCTTTACGAGTTCCGGAACGAGTAATATCAATAGTCGGGAACAAACGTTTATCGGTTAATTTTCTATCCAAAATTATTTCTGAGTTACCAGTGCCTTTAAATTCTTCAAAAATAACTTCATCCATACGCGAACCAGTATCAATTAAAGCAGTGGCTATAATAGTCAAAGAACCGCCTTCTTCCACATTACGGGCTGCACCCAAAAGGCGCTTAGGACGTTGCAGAGCATTGGCATCAACACCACCGGTAAGAACCTTTCCCGATGACGGAACAACGGCATTATAGGCGCGTCCAAGACGAGTTATGGAATCCAAAAGAATAACCACGTCTTTTTTATTTTCTACCAAACGCTTAGCTTTTTCAATACACATTTCTGCAACTTGAACATGGCGTGTTGCCGGTTCATCAAAGGTAGAAGATATAACTTCTCCTTTAACCGAACGTGTCATATCCGTAACTTCTTCCGGACGTTCATCTATCAATAACACCATCAAATAAACTTCTGGATGATTGGTAGAAATGGCGTGGGCAATATTCTGCAGCATCACAGTTTTACCGGTACGCGGAGGAGCCACAATCAAACCGCGCTGACCTTTTCCCTGCGGAGCAATCAAATCAATAACGCGTGTAGTGTAGTCTTTATCACCGCAGATAATATCAAAGTTTAATTTTTCTGTTGGATAAAGAGGAGTTAAGTTATCAAAATTAACACGCAGTTTAGATTTTTCTGGATCATCAAAGTTAATAGCATTAACTTTTGTCAAAGCAAAATAACGTTCATTATCTTTTGGTGCGCGGATTTCGCCTTCTACCGTATCACCGGTGCGTAAACCAAATTTTTTCACCTGAGCCGGAGAAACATAAATATCGTCAGGGCTGGCTAAAAAATTAGATTTAGAAGAACGCAAAAAGCCAAAACCATCTTGCAATACTTCTATAACACCATCGCCGCAAATAACTGTATCAACTTCTGCTAATTTTTTCATAATGGCAAAAATCAAATCTTGAACACGCATAGATGATGCGTCTTCAACCCCTAAATCTTCGGCCTGAGTCAGTAACTCAGTTGGAGATTTCTCCTTTAACTCTTTTAAATGCATAATAACCTTAAAATTTTGTGATTGTTAAAAATAGAACTGTAAACATTGAAATGTTTGTTGCTTAGCTTATATTAAATATGCTGGCAAAAGTCAATTGTTTTATACACAATTTTTCATCCCCTTTAAAATTTAAAAAATAAATAGTTATTATTATTTATCCCTGCGCAAAATGTGGATAAGATTCTATCCACAGGTTTACTAACATTAACCAAATATTTAAGTAAGTTAATAAAAAGTTAATGATTCAAGAAGTTAAAAAATAGTTAAAAATTTTTTCAACATATCTTTATAAAATATGTTTGATGTTAATAAGTTTGTATAACGTTTTTACAAAAAGTTTATAGTTTGTTAAAAACTTTATATAAGCTCTACTTATACACATTTAAAGACCTATTTGTGGATAAGATTCACAAGTTTTTGAAATAAGGTAAAAGATGAAAATAATTGCTATTACAGGCTCTATAGGTTGCGGCAAAACTTTTTTAGCAAATATTATAAGGAGTCTTGGATATGTGGTTTATGACGCCGATAAGTGGGTTAAATATTTATATTACCGTCCGGCGTTTTTAAATGTTATTAAACAAAGTTTTCCTAAAGTTTTTGATTATGACGGCAGTTTTAATAAACGAAAATTAAGAAATTTAGTGTTTAATAACACTAATGAACTAAAAAGGCTAGAAAAAATAGTCCACCCATTTTTGAAACAAAAATTATTAAATATTATTCATAAAAACGCTGAAAAAGATTGTGTTTTATTTTTTGATGCGGCGTTGTTGATAGAAATGAAATGGAATATCTATTGTCAGGCAGTTATTTTGGCTGATGTCGATAAAAATATTCAAAAACAGCGGGTTATGGCTCGAGATAACGTAAGCGCCGAAGATTTTGAAAAGATTGTGTCTGTGCAAATGGATAATGAACAGAAAAAAAAGTTTGCCGATGTTGTTATAAATACCGATAAATCCGAGGCTTTATTGAAAGTGGAATTGATTAATATTATAGAAGAGTTGAAAAAATAATGCGTGAGATATGTTTTGATACAGAAACAACAGGTTTTGATCCGGATACCGGCGATAGATTGGTGGAAATAGGCGCGGTTGAGCTGATAAATCATCTGCCTACAGGAAAAATATATCATGAATATATTAATCCGGAACGAGATGTGCCGGAAGAAGTTGTAAAAGTCCATGGTTTGGATAATGATTTCTTAAAAGACAAGCCTGTTTTCAGAGATGTCGCGCAGTCTTGGGTTGATTTTATTGGTGATGATGGAATTTTGGTAGCCCATAATGCAGCGTTCGACTTGAAATTTATTAATTTTGAACTAAAAAAATGCGGTTTTCAAACTTATGATTGGGACAGAGTTGTTGATACTTTAGCGATAGCTAAAAATGAATTTCCGGGGGCTCGTAACAATTTGGACGCTTTGTGCCGTCGTTTTAATATAGATAACTCTGCCCGTACTTTTCACGGAGCTTTGCTTGATGCTCAGCTTTTGGCCGAAGTATATTTGCAACTGCTTGGCGGAGATGAGCCTAGTATAAATTTTATTAAAACGTCAGAGGAAACTGCTAATAAACATTCAGAAAACATAAATTTTGTGGCAGAAAATGTACTAAAACGTAGTTTTCCTCTATCTCCAGAAGAACAGCAGGCGCATATTGATTTTTTGACTAAAAGCATAAAAAATGCTCTATGGCTGCAAAATGCTGAAAGTGAAATAAAAAAAGATGTTTAAGCAGATTAATGATATATATAACACTTATATAAACAAAAGAATGCTTATTTTAATGGCGCTTGGTTTTACCAGCGGTTTTCCTTTTTTATTGGTTTTTGGTACACTGAGTTTTTGGCTTAAAGACTTGGATATATCCTATACTTTGATAGGTGCTTTTTCTCTTGTTAAAATACCATATTCTTTGAAATGGGTATGGTCGCCGATTGTTGATAATGTTAAGTTGCCGATATTATATAAACTTGGGCGCCGCCGTTCATGGGCTGTTTTTATTCAATTTTTATTATTTTGCGCTTTAGTTGGAATGGCTTTTACAAATCCTGAAATTCATACTCTGCATATGGCTTTGTTTGCTTTTATAGCCAGTTTTTTATCGGCTTCGCAAGATATTGTTTTAGACGCCTATCGTGTAGAAAGTTTTGAAGACGAACCCGAACAACAAGCTTCCGGAGTAGCAATTTATGTATTAGGATATCGTTTAGGCCTTATTTTTTCTGGCGCAGGAGCTATTTATATGGCTTCGGTCATCAGCTGGCCTAAAGTGTATGTTATTATGGCATGCGGTTTGTTGGTTGGTATTACAGCTATTTTATTGGCTAAAGAACCGCAAAAATATCAATATAAAAAGTATAAGCTTAAAATAAAAGACAGTATTGCTTTTATTAAAAATTCTTTGGTAAATCCGTTTAAAGACTTTACTAAACGCCAGCATTGGTACTGGATTCTACTATTTATATTTACATATCGTTTGAGTAATGCTTATTTTGGTCCGATGAGTTTTCCTTTTTATGTTGATTTAGGGTTTACTAAAACAGAAATAGCCTCAGTTATAAAAATATACGGTATGATTGCCGCTATTTTAGGAGGTTTGGCCGGTGGTTTGATAGTAATGAAAATAGGGCTTAAAAAAAGTTTGATAATTTTTGGTTTGGCTCAATGTTTGACCACCTTTTTATTTGCTGTTCAAGCGCAATACGGTCACAATATGCCGTTGTTTATAACCATAATTACTCTGGAAAATTTTTCTTCAGGTTTGGCTACAACTGCTTTGGTTGCATATATATCTTCTTTGTGTAATAAATTGTATACAGCCACGCAATACGCGCTTTTATCATCGGTAATGAGTTTATCCCGCGATATATTTTCTTCAACCAGCGGATTGTTGGCGCAAAGTGTTTCTTGGGACGTATTTTTCATAATTTGCGGATTTTTAAGTTTGCCAAGTTTAATAATTGTTTGGTTTTGTTTTAAAAAGGATAAATAGCGATTGTAAAAATTGAAAAAATGCGTTATAATACTGATGTTTTTTAGTGAAAGATTTTGATAATGGCCGATGAAAGTAAAAATAAATGTTCTATAAATAAAGAAGCCAATAAATACTATGAAAAGCATCACAAAGACGAAGTTGATGAAGTTTTAAACCGTAGTGAATCTTGGCAGGCTATTGCTAAGCAATTTGATAAGTTTTCTGAAAAATCAGATTCTCAAGGTCATGTTGTAAATGATATAATTTTTTCCGGAAAAATGCTTCAAGGCGGCAGTTTTAACGGTGAGAACTTTGAAAATGCAGATTTTAGCGGCAGCAATATGCAAGAATGCAGTTTTAAAAATGCTAATTTGCAAAATGTTAATTTTACCGGAGCTGATTTAAGCGGTGCAGATTTTAGCGGTGCTAATTTAGATGGAGCTATATTTGTAGGCGCCCAGCTTATTGGTACAAATTTCACCGGTGCGCACATGCATGGTGTAAAATTGCAAAATGCCGATTTGCAAGATGCAATTTTGCTTGATGCCGATTTAGATAATCTTTCGGTTGAAGAATTACAGGAACTTATTGAATATTTAGCTAAATATTATCCGCATAAACTTAATTTAACCAGATTAAATTTAACTTTACTTGATTTAAAAAGAATAGACTTGACTCAAGTAAATTTGCGTGGGGTAGATTTTACAGGCTGCGATTTTACCGGTGTAAACATCTTTGAACTTGATTTGAGTGAATGTGTTATTTCACCGGCGCAAATAGAACAAGCCATAGGTCACGTTCCTACAGCTTTAGAATTGAAAAAACTTCTTTCTCCTAAAAATAAAAAACGTAAATCTGCTATGAAAGGAATTGATTTTGAAGATTTTTTCAGCGGCGGTAGCGGCGGATTTGAACTAGATACTACTCGTATTGGCATAGATGTGAAAAATTTAGCTAAAACCGGAAAAGAAATTTTAAAATCTTTCCATAAGAGAGATTCTGATGAAAAAATTATAGAAAATTTTGATAAGGAAAAAGTAAATAATAAATCAGAACGAAAAGAAAGTAACGTAGAAGAGTTGCGTAAAACTATAGAACAGCATAAAAAAGAAGTTTTAGAACGCCGTCAAGAAGAAAAAAATAGAGAAAATAAAGAAAAAATGCGTGAACAAATTAGAGAAAAAATCAGAGAAAACAAAGCAATTGTTATGCAAGCTCATTCTTCTAGGGAAAGATAATGGAAGATACGCTTTTTTCAAATAAAATTAAAAGACCTTTAGCAGATAGGTTGCGGCCGACAAAATTAGAAGAAGTTGTCGGACAAGATCAAATTGTTGGTGCAGACGCGCCTTTAGGACGTATGCTGAAATCTGGTAAAATCAGCTCGTTTATTTTGTGGGGTCCTCCTGGCTGCGGAAAAACCACAATTGCCCGTTTGATAGCTGAATATACAAATCTTTATTTTGAACAGATATCAGCTGTTTTTTCCGGTGTGGCTGATTTAAAGCGTGTTTTTCAATATGCACAGGAGCGTAGGGCTAATCAGGGTAAAGGCACATTGCTTTTTGTAGATGAAATTCATCGCTTCAATAAATCTCAGCAAGATGGCTTTTTGCCGTATGTTGAAGATGGCACTGTTATTTTGGTTGGTGCCACAACGGAAAATCCATCGTTTGAACTAAACTCAGCTCTGCTTTCGCGCTGTCAGGTTTTTGTGCTTAATCGCCTTACTTCTGATGATTTTGAAATTTTATTGGAAAGAGCTGAAAAAGAAGAAGGACGAAAATTACCTGTTGATGAAGAAGCTCGTGATTTTATAAAGGAAATAGCCGACGGCGACGGACGATATATTTTAAATATTGCCGAAAATATTTGGTCATATGCGCAAAATGGCGAAACTTTTAACAAAGAGCAGATTTTAAATATTATTCGCTCTCGAGCGCCTATATATGACAAAGGCAGAGACGGTCACTATAATTTAATTTCCGCCGTGCATAAATCTTTACGAGGTTCAGATGTTGACGCTGCCCTATATTGGGTGGCCAGAATGCTTGTGGCTGGAGAAGACCCGCGCTATATTTTGCGCCGGTTGTTAAGATTTTCTGTTGAAGATGTTTCTTTAGCCGACCCTAACGCCGTCAGTCAAGCGATTGCGTGTAATGAAACTTATGAGCGCTTGGGTTCGCCAGAAGGAGAACTGGCTATTATGCAATTAACCGCCTATTTAGCCACAGCTCCTAAATCTGCAAGTGTGTATAAGGCGATGCATAAAGCATTTGACGCGGCTCGGCAAACAGGTTCATTGATGCCGCCAAAACATATTTTGAACGCTCCTACTAAATTGATGAAAGATTTAGGGTATAAAAAAGACTATATATATGACCAAGATTTGGAAGACGGCTTTTCCGGTCAAAATTATTTTCCGGACGGCATGAGCCGTTCAAAATACTATAATCCGGTAGACCGTGGTTTTGAGCGTGAAATTAAAAAACGTATAGAATATTTTGACAGGCTGCGTAAAGAAAAACAAGCTAAAATGAAAGAAAAAAATGGCTGAGTATATCTATAAAATATGTGTTAGCTATAATGTTTTTCGCAAGCTGCAGGAATGCGATATTATTCCAAGTCTTGAAGAAAATCATGTAGGGCTGGAAATTCATATTTCTAAAGAAGATTATAAAAAATTATCTGATGAGGAAAAGAAAAATTTAAAGCAGTATGAAGTTGTAAATTCTCCATTGCCGAAACAGCGCAAAATTGGACCGCTGTTTGATGAAATAAAAGCTGAAAATTTGAATAGCGCTGCTGAAAAAATTAAGTGTAAAATGAAATTTTCGGATTTAGCAAAACCTAAAAATATAAAACAAAAGTATTATATTCCCAGAACAATAGGCAAAGTTAACACAAAGAAAAAAGGTGGTAGATAAGATGTCAGGCGTAACAATAGTTAAAATAAAAGCAGAAGATGACGGCATAAGGCTTAACCGTTGGTTTTTGCGTGAATATCCTTCTTTGAGCTTAGGGCGTTTGCAAAAATTGCTGCGTACTAAACAAATAAAAGTAGACGGCAAACGAGCAGAAACTTCAACTAGATTAACCACGGGGCAAGAATTGCGCTTACCTCCTTTGGATAATGAAAAAGCCGTTAAAACAGCTGATAATATCAGTAAAAATGATGCAGATTATATAATGTCTTTAGTTATTTATAAAGATAAAGATATTATAGCTCTCAATAAACCATCAGGATTAGCGGTGCAAGGCGGAACCAATACATCTCGTCATATTGATGGATTTTTAGAGGCTTTAAAGTTTGAAAACAATGAAAAACCAAAATTGGTGCATCGTATTGATAAAGAAACCAGCGGTATTTTATTGTTGGCGCGCAATCGGAAGTCTGCCGAAATATTAACTAAAGCTTTTAGAGAACACAGTTTACAAAAAACATATTTAGCTTTGGTGCGCGGTTGTCCGCAGCAGTTAAGCGGAGAAATAAACTTGCCGTTGGAAAAAGTCGGTGAAAAAATGGAAGTTGTAAAGGGTGGTAAAAAAGCCGTTACAACTTATGAGGTCTTAGATAGTGCGGCTAAAAAATATGCTTTGTTGGCTGCTTCTCCGCTGACAGGCAGAACACATCAGATTCGCGCGCATTTAGAAGCAATTGGCTGCCCTATTTTGGGTGATAATAAATATTATGGAACGGAACGTGTCCGTTTAAAAGAAGTTACAGATAAACTATATTTACATGCGTATAAAATAGATTTATCTGTTATATATGGTAAAAAGACGATAATATGCGCCGAATTACCAAAGTATTATAAAGAAGCTTGTGAATTTTTTGGATTGGAGTATAAAAAATGAAAAAATTTTTAATAGTTTTAGCAATAATCATTTTTGTTCCTTTAATTGGTTTAATTACCTTTTTGAAGTTAGCCAATTTTAATAATTATAAACCGCAAATTGAAGCTTTGGCGCTTAAATATGCAAATATGATTGTTAAAATTAACGGTGATTTAAAAATAGGTGTTTCACTTAAACCAAGTATTGAGTTAAATGATGTTTCTATTGCACAAGCAGAAAATAATCAGCCGGTGGCGCAAATAGGTCAAGCTCAAGTGCAATTTTCTTTGTTGCCGCTTTTGAAAAAAGAAATAGTGGTAGATGCAGTTAAAACTTCTAACACAAACGTTTTTTATAGTGATAAAGACAGCGTAGAAATTAAAGATTTGGCTGTAGGCACAGATGGTTTTGACTCTCCAATTAATTTAAGCTTTGATACGATGGTTTCCGGTATTCAAATTACCGGAAATGGCACAACGTCATCATTTAAGTCTATTCAAGATTCAGAATATAATGATGTTGACGCCAAACTGCAGGTAAATGCTTTGGGTTATACTTTGAATTATGCCGGTGGAGTTAAGGGAATTACTAAAGGCCTGACTTCTGAAGGTACTTATGAAATCACTTATAAAACAAATAAAATCAATGGTAATGTTTCAGCTGATTTAACCGGTAAAACACCGTATTTAAAGCTGAATGCCGCCAGTGATAATTTGAATGTGTATGAATTTAGCTCAGCAAAAACAGCTGAAAATAACTGGTTAATTTCAGAAGCGCAAGCTAATGAATTAATAAAAAACACACCGATTCCGTATGATGTTTTAAAGTCTGTAAATGCTGATGTTAATATTGATTTGAAAACAGTTAATGTTACGCCGGATATGACTTTAACAAATATTTTAACCGATTTAGCTTTGAAAAACGGTGTATTTAAAGCTGATATAAAAAATATCAGCGGCGGTGATGGTGTTGTTAAAGGTATGCTAACCCTCAATGCTAACGCCAAAAATATGAATATTGATTTAAATGGAAATAGCATTGTTTTACAAAAACTAAACAAAGATTTTGCGGATTCAGGCAATGAAGTTTTGTATGTTAAAAATGGTGGCAAAACTGATTTTAATATCAAACTTAACACCTCTGGTTCTGACACCGATCAATATTTGGCCAATATGGATGGTCAAGTTGTGGCTATTATTGATCCATCGGTTATGAATATTAAGAGTTTGGAACGCCTGCAAGGTAATATCATTGTCCAAATTTTGAATAATTTGAAACTGAATATAGTCAATAAAGATTTGAATTTGAATTGTGCGGTTGTGCGCAGTGATATTAAAAAAGGTGTAGCTGAATTTCCTAAAGGAATAGTGGTTGATGCCAATGATTTTTATGTTGTTGTAGATGGAAACGCCAATCTTTATACTGAAAAATTAGATTTAGATTTGCAGCCGTTTTCCGGACGTATCAATGATACCAATGTATCATCGGTTTTAGGCTCACTACTGAGTATTGGCGGCACTATGTCAAAACCTAGCGTTGGAATAAATAAAACTCAGACTGCTAAAGCTGTGGTTGGTATTATTGCCACCGGAGGCATATATAATGCCGGAGATATGATTTTGAGCGCAGATTCTTCTCCTTGCCACACAGCATTACAAGGAACATCATATGCCAACCATTTTAAGGCTGCAGAAGGCGGTGTTAAAGATGATGCAACAAAAACCTATTCAGATACTAAAGACGCGGTTAAAAAATCTTTGACCGATACTAAAGCTGCGGTAAAAGATTTAGGCAATCAAGCCGGCAGTCTTTTGAAAGGTTTGGTAAAATAATGCTGGACTTTAAGCAAGCGGAAAAAGAAATAAAAGAGCATCGTTCTGAAGTTATTGAAAAACTGGTGGAGTTTTCTTTTACAGATGTGATTTTGTTTTGGAGTGCCAATGATGACATTAAGTCATTGCAAACTGAAAAATGGCTTCCGGTTTTGAAATGGCTTAATAATCGTTTCAAAATCACCTTAAAAGAAACAGACGGTCTAACTCCGCCGCCGCAAAATGAAAATAATCGCGCAGGCTTTACGGAAATTTTAGAAAAAATGAGCTTAAAAACGCTTACGGCTTATTATTTGGCTGCTGTGCGTCTAAAATCTCCTTTACTGGCTCTTGCCTTAGCCGAAAAGAAAATAACTGCTTCTGAGGCTTTTGAACTGGCTTATTTAGAAGAATTATATCAAAGTAAGTCGTGGGGAGTTGATGAAGAGGCGGAGCAAGGACGTCAATGCGTGAAAAATGAACTTTTAGAAATAGAAGAATTTTTGCACGGTAAAAAATAATGTTAAAATGCTTTTTAATCAGCGGCAGGGTTCAGGGCGTCGGTTTTCGCTTTTGGACCCTGCGCCGCGTTTCTGAAATTGGTGGAATTTCAGGTTATGTCTGTAATCTACCTAGCGGAGATGTGTTGGTTTTGGCTGAAAGTACAGAAGATAAATTGCGCCAGCTTGAAATATCTTTATATAAAGGCCCTATGTTTGCCAGAGTTGACAGTATAAAAAATTCACCTGAGTTTATTTCGTATTTTCCGGCGCCGGAGAACGGTGTATTTAAACGTTTATAGAACTGTAAGTCAGGTTTTTTATCACAAATTAAAGCATATATTTTCTGCTGAATGAAAAAGGAGGCAGAAATGCAAAAAGTAGATAAAACCACAGAAAATATTAAACTTTGCCGTTGTATGACCTGCCCGTCATATACGGAACATTGCAAACTGAAAAACGCGCCGGAGAATTTTTTGAAATCTTTGGAAAATTTACAAAATATGCAGCATTATGAAAAACTTTATTGTGCGTTTGAAAAAAGTAATTGTATTTATCAGGATAAAGGCTGTATTTGCAGCGAATGTGAGGTTTATAAAAACTATAATCTGCAAAATCATGATTATTGTCTGCATAACGGCGGAATTATGTAAACAAATTAATGGCTTGACAACAGTAATTATAGGTATTATACCTGAATAAATTTTAATAATTATGTGTGGTATAATTTTATTTTTCTCATTTATTATCGGACTTATAATAATTTGTTTGTCCTTTATTTATTTTGAAAAGTTTATAGTTGCCGCGAATATAAGTAAATGGGTTGTTTCTATACTCAACCGCTTAAAATGGGAAGCTGTTGAAAGTTTTAATGGCCTAATGAAAACAGGTGATGGCCTATTGAGTTCAGGTCTGGATTTTACACCTGACATTTTCCCTAATGTTCGTTCGCCAACTTGAGATTATTTTTGATAGTAATCTTTGCCAGAAAACTACCGCATTGTTCTTCTTTTTGGGGGAATAATGCGGTTTTTTTAGACATTTTAGACTAAAAATTTCTTTACATTTAGTATAACAACACTATAATAAATCACAAATTTTATTATTAACTAATACTTTTTATTATGAATATTTTTATTATTGATAAAAGCTATGTGATTAAAAAGATTAAATATGTATCTGGTGGCTGGAAACTGTATCCTCAGGATAAAAATGAAAAAGAAATTTTTATCAGCAAGCAATATTATGCTGGTAAAATGCCTTTTATGTTTCCATGGCAGACCTTTAAGTTGGATATCGTCTATGTCTGGGGTTCTAAGAATAACGAAATCGGCTTTATAACTTCTGCGGTTCTGAATGGAAAAAAGCTTTTTGAAGTTCCAAAGAAAGAGTATCCTGCACATATCAAAAAAAAGGTAGATGCTGGCGATGAGATTAACAGTAAACAACAAGAACATATTGATACTGTCAATAAGGCTGTTATTTCTGCCTTGGGTTCTTTTTTGCCTACGATTATGCTGTATTATGGGTATACTGGCTTGAATGTGGATTTACGATGCTATCTTGGTCTTCACATTTTTAAAGGAGAAAAGACTCCTGAATATGAGCAACGCTTAAAGCTGATGATGATTCTTTGCAGGATTGCCGAGCGTATATACAAGCGTCACGTGAATATGGATGACTGTCTGAATGTTGGCTTATCGGCCATAAAATTTGATCTTCCCGGACCTTGGTATGGTGATGAGAACATGCCTCTTGACAAGGAAAGTCCGGCTATGCAAATGTTTTGGGAAGTAGATGATTTGCTTAACGAATATCTTCCTCCAAAAATGAATATTTTGCTGCGTCAGTATCTTAATTATGTTGTGCGTGACATATTGCGAGTTTTTGCACAAGATTATAATCTGATTTGCAAAGGCAAATTGGATCCGTTTGAACATTTCCATGAAGAATATTCTGACGAAAAAGTCTTTAGGTTGAACATAGAAAAAATGCAAATGCCTAAGTACACATCTTTTATTCTGCCTAAAGTTTTCAGCGATGTTGAAATTTATAGCTTCACCCGTGACTATAATTTGGATTAAACTAAAAAACAGCCTTAGTTTTATAACTAAGGCTGTTTTTGTCTTCTTAAATTAGGCTTTAATTTCAGTTTTATCTGTTTTTAAGTTTTTTTCATAGGCACGTTTGTCATGCAAAAATTTGATAACCGTAAATGGAATTGTTAATAAATAAGCCAAAGTAAACAATCCCAATGTCAGCCAAGGCTGAGTTAATAAACAGCTTACAAACAAAGCAAACAACACCATTAAAGGCAAGAAATAGTCTGCATTAATGCGTGTTTTTTTGAGTGACAAAGTTGGAATACGGCTAACCATTAGGTAGGCTACCAAAATGATTATGGCACTGCATAGATATTTGTTACGCAAAATAAAATCATATTCTGGATAAGCAAATGATATTAGCAGTGGCATAACGGCAATAGCTGCCGCCATTGGCGCAGGTACACCAACAAAGTAATGTGACCAATATTCAGGAACAGTTGCGTCTTCCAACATAGTGTTAAAACGAGCCAAACGCATAGCCATACCAGCAGAAAACATTAAAGTAAAAATCCAACCCCAATGCGGAATACCGTTTAAGCACCATTGATACATCAAAACAGACGGAGCCACGCCAAAACTAACAAAATCGGATAATGAATCCAATTCGGCGCCAAATTTTGACGAAGCTTTTAATTTACGAGCCACACGGCCGTCCAAACCATCAAAAACGCAAGCTAAAAACAGGCAAACGATTGCAAATGTCCAGTTTTGTATAATTGCGAATTTGATTGTGGTAACACCTGAGCACAAGGCCATCAAGGTTACAATATTAGGAGCCATTTTACGAAACGGAACTTCCTTAAATTTACCGATTGCTTTCTTTTTTATACCGCTGTGCACGGTTGTTGAGCGGTTATTTTGATAAGTTTTTACCATTATCTTATTTCTCCTTCAAGACGGGGAGCGTCTGATTTTATGTCGGCGACAATGGTTTCTCCGCCGATTAAATACTGTCCGATACAAACTTGCGGCTCAATTTTTTCTGGTAAATACAAATCTACATATCCACCAAAACGAATAAAGCCAATGCGCTGTCCGGCAGCAAATTCATCGCCTTTTTTTAGATTGTCAACGATTCTTTTACTGCAAAACAATGCTGTTTGCTGCAACACAAATTCTATGCCGCTGCTATGTTTTATAGCAATCAGCATTCTTTCATTTCTAATATCATTTTTAGTAGTAGAACCAGAAAAATTTTTACCGGCGTCATAAAATATTTTACTAATAAGACCTTTAATCGGCATACGGTTGATGTTTACATCAAATTGGCTGATATATAGGCTTATTTTTGTATAGTTTTTACGGTCCAAACCCAAGACAGCCGGACCTTTTTCACGATTTATAGCTACGACATAACCGTCAGCCGGAGCAATTAGCGCACCGGACAAAACGGGCGTAACTCTGATTGGATCGCGAAAACTATAAAAACACCAGATTGTTACTAAAAATGAAAGACAACCGAGCGGAAACCAAATAATTGCTAAAATTACTGATAAAAACGCCAGAACACTGACAAATTTCCACCCATCTTCATTAATATTTGGAAAAAAATAATGATGAAGAGATGTGTCGACAGATTTCATTTTTTTCTCCCCAAAGAATACCGAAACGCTGTTTCTGCTGTATTCTTAAGTTAAATTAGAGGAATGTATTTCCTCTTTCCGTTGTTTAATTAAGCATATTTTGCAAAAAAAGACAAGTTTTATGTTGCAAATGTCAAAAAATTTATGTATATAACAAAAGTGTGATGCGCTTGTGGCGGAATCGGTAGACGCTGCAGACTTAAAATCTGTTGGGATTTATCCCGTGCCAGTTCAAGTCTGGCCTAGCGCACCAATTAAAAAATGCTTTCCCTAGGGAGGGCTTTTTTTGTGAAAAAAAACAACAACTAATACATATGTCCGCTAACTAGGCGGATT
>ERZ1034897.69-NODE-69-length-58130-cov-165.444770_pt1 | contig 58130 bp, 107 predicted proteins | sample MGYA00520629_ERZ1034897 | MGnify/ENA primary metagenome ERZ1034897 (study PRJEB33766, sample SAMN09781789) | gut metagenome | biome: gut microbiome | host: Homo sapiens | place: Madagascar | study: EMG produced TPA metagenomics assembly of the PRJNA485056 data...
AACGAAGGGGCCAGCAGCGAGGCCGACGCAGAGCGCGCCACCAAACAGCACAGCGGGCACGTGCCACCTATAGTTATTTTTTATAATTTACTTTCCGGGGGAGGTATCCCCCGCTACCCCCTCATTGAGGACGGTATACGCCGAACGCCCCAAAAGCGAACCAAGAGCCCCCGAGCCCGCCGCAGAGAGAAACAACGAAGGGGCCAGCAGCGAGGCCGACGCAGAGCGCGCCACCAAACAGCACAGCGCACAGTCTGCCGATACTCAGCGTATTTTCGTCCTTCTTTAGCATATTCAATAGTTTCTTCATTTCTTATCCTTTCTGATGCGGTTCATAGTTTGGCAGGTCGTTAAGCTGCTCCATTAGACCGTTAATAACTCCGTTCTCCCCCAAGGCTTCATAGCTCTTGTAGCAAGCGTTGATGCTTTCCAGAGCGTAAATAGGAATCCACTTCTTATCGTCGCAGTAATGGTTGTACGCTTGAATAATTCTGTCACGGAGCAAAGCTTGCAGTCCTGCTTTCAAAGCATTATTTTCCTTCTTCTTCGCACGGTATAAAGCAAAAAGATAAGAGATAACAGCACCAGCAATAATATTTATTACAGTTTGTACAGTTGATTCAATCATAAAACACCTCACCACTCCAATTTTGGCAGTTCTGCAAGCAGCTCAGCCTCAGTAGATACGGCACGCTTACCTGCGTTAACCTCAGCTAATATGTCATAGCATAACCGCCACACTTTATCACGCCACGCAAGGACAGCTTGTGCCTCGCGCCGAAAAATCTCGTCAGTAGAATCTACATAGCTGATGCAGGTAAACACATCATCATAACCTCTTGCCTGTACAGCCTTATCCATGTAGGCCTGTACAAGACGTGTGTAACGCTGTTGTAAATTCTCAACGCCAAAATCAGCAGGTGTGAGGTTTAATTTTTTTGCCATTGTTTGTCTGCTCATGCTGTCACCTCGTTTAATGCGATTAAATATTCTTCTTCGTTTGGTACAGGGAGATGGTAGTCGCTGTTGCCAACAAATGTGATTTTATCGCCAGCCTTGCAGTCGACGGCATCAAAACAATTGTCTACCTCTGTGACTGTGACGATTGGCGTTGCAAGCTCATAGTAAATTGTGATATCATCGTCAACTAAATGCTTTTGAAAAGCTTCGGCTGACTGAATGCTGTCATTGCGCCAACAAAGATTGTATACACTAGCACCATCGTTAATACACATCATATCTACGTTTGCTGGTCTGCCGACTAGCATCGCGCTTGTATATCTGTTAACTTGAATAGTTTGAATAGGTTTGACACGTTCGTTAAGTTTGGGACATTTCATAACAAATATAGGGATATTATTTGTCGTTGTATAATTTATGTCATAGCTAGCCAATTCGATTGGCATTATCACTCCTACCCTCTGTGTATGTTTTTGATAGTATTTGCCGTCAGCCTCGTAAAACTCTAAGCTGTCATATACACTGCCTGCTGATTTTAGGGAGATGCTGTTAGGTAATTGGATAACATTATCACCCACCTGCACAGCAGTAACGTCAGCAGATGTCAGCGTACCTGCGTTGTATGGGTAGCTCTCACTCGAAAAAATCTCACGGCATTGCTCAAGCGTTGGCTCATTGCCTGCGCCAAACATTTGCGTGAGGTCGACTAGTATTGCATTAAATGTTTCATTAAACACAGTGCCAACAGGTGGCCCTGGATATCTAATCTCAGAATAAATATAACATACGCAAAAATGAGCATTATCTGGAGCTGTCAATATTTCAGCTGTATTTTTGATAGACCATGAGATTGAATTTTCGCCTACTGCCTCAAGTACTCTATATGATAACTTCAGCGTAGTTTGATTTTCTTTGTAATATTTGTGACGAGGTGTAATTGGAATACTATCATCAAATAAGGGGATAGAGTAGTTTATATCCGTTAGTGTGCCTGTTAATGTAATGCTAGCTTTAGCTGAATCGAATTTAACGTGTACGCCATTAACCTCCTTATCAAAATCTTTAAGCAGAATTTGATTATTCCCCACAACGCTCTTACCGCCTATCATCTTTACGTCCATGACTTTTGCACCGCTGGGAATCTCCTTGGAGTACGCAGTATCATTATCAGTCTCGTAACGATGCGTGATGCCCTTGCCTAAGTCGTAGAGCACGGATATACGGCGATTAGCGTGCTTTAGGTCAGCTTTAAGGTGCTCGTTGTCAGCCTGCAATGTATCAGCCGTATCTCTAATGCCGTCAGCCGCACTCTGCGCCCTATCAGCCTGTGCCGTTGCCTGTGTGATAATCTCCGTACCCTGCACATCAATATCGGCTTTTGCCTTAGTGATAACCTCAGCCATGGCCTGTAATGCGCTGTCAGTGATTGTCTGCGTGTCAGTCTTAATTTGCCCTGTCTGCTCCATGTAGGTTTGAGCATTGCCCGCAGCCTTGACCGCCTGACCTGTCAACTCAGTAACAGATTTTTTGTCACTTGCTACCTGCATGGCGTCACGATTAACCTGCTCCGCCAGCTCTGTGACCTGCTGCGCCGACAACTCTGCATTATCAGCAGATGCCCCGGCATCGGTAGAGTGTTTTTCTGCGCTCTTGTTGCTCTTCTCTGCGTTTGCAGCAGACTGAGCGGACTCGGAAGCACTATTTTGAGAGTTTGTTTCGCTTGTCTTACTGTTAGTTTCGCTAAGTTTAGCATTAGTCTCAGACTGCGCGGCTTTCTTTTCTGATTCGACAGCCTGCTTCGCAGATTCAGCAGCAGCGTTTGCACTGCCAGCAGCTTGAACCGCTAACGCCGCAGCCGCGCCTTTGCTTGCCTCCGCATCATCAGCGTAGCCTCTTGCAGCGTCTTCACTAGTTTTGCTGTTGGCTTCACTCTGAGCCGCCGCCTCTTTACTAGTCTCAGCTGCTCTTTCGCTGGCTTTAGCGTTCTTTTCGGACTGCAACGCTGCCGCCGCACTGTCTGCTGCTTCCTGTGCGCTCTGAGCGGCGTTGGCTTCGCTTGTAGCGGCCTTTAAGCTCTCATCGCGTACTTTGCCAAGAACTTCTTCCAGATAAGTCGGCGTTAATCGTTCTTCGTCAGGATTGTCAAAAGCTCGACCGGAGATAAGTAACAATTTGTCTTCTGCTGTTGCCGTTATATTCTTACCGTTGTTTCGTCCAACAACAGACATAATAACTTCGCCTTGATCAGAAATGCATTGGGCAGGAATGATACATTTGTTATCTTGGATATACATTTCATAGGTATTTTGCCCATCCTTAAATAATGCCCATTTTTCAAGTTCGGTCCAGTCAGAAGACTGAAAATCAAATAAACATTCAATAAAATTATTAGTTCCACACACAATTTTATTGCTGCTTAAAGTAAGGCGTTGTGTTTTTATAATAATTTTAATTTGCATTGTTTTAACCTCTTACAATTCTATGTTGTCGAGTTCAAAAACAGTTTTGCAAGCTTCTACTTCAGATTGTTTTTTCCAGCCTGCTTGTTTGCAGCTACCGATGTGCATAGACAGGTCAGCCATCCACTGCATAACCTGTGACGGCTTCAGCCAAAACACTTCCTTGCTGTTCTTACTTTCGGCAATGCCACGTACGGGGCAGCCGTCGGGATATTTTTCCGCAAACAACGGTGTACCGACGTTGAGGGCGATACCCTGCATGGTCAGTTGCGTATCTACATCACTGTCATAACGAACAGGCTCGCCGCTGGCGCTGCTGATAAAACCGCCCGTAATGTTGGCTGCTGTCCATTGGCTGATTTCAGCAAGTTTCGCCTGCTTTGCGGCTGCCAGCAGCTCTGCGTCTGTAGGTGCTGGCTTTGGATAGACCGAGCCGTCATCAGCGATAAGGTATTCACCGTCAGCATTTCCGATGAGCTTGTTAAAATCATCGTTACCTACGATGACATAGCCTTGACTCAGGTATTCCTTAATTTGTTCCTCGTCATATTCAACAGCGAGCTTTGTGTCTTTTCTCTGCCCATTGTCAGGCAGGATAAGATATTGATTTACTCTTTTATCGTTCATATTTTTTCCTTTCTACGCTCACAGATTTTGCCTGTGGGCGATTTTTAATGATTTATGTGTAATGATAAGCGTTAACTAAAAATAAGGTGCTGTGAGCCTTTCTATGCATTGGGGACTTACAGAATTCCCTAGCGAAATTGTTACTTATCCAATCGCTGTTTCGCGTGTACTGTGCTTATTGTTAACAACAAAAGCCACAACGTTCCGATATAGTCCATGGCCTACCCAAATAACTACTAAATCATTTCAACTTTACAGTGATTGTGAACCAGCTTATTGGTTTGGCGTGTTTTCTTGATTATACGCCGATGGCTATCCAGCCAACCTTTAGCGGGTTACTTTGTTGCCAACCTGTGTAGTAAGCCCCACTGTTTGATGCGGAAACGAATGTATGGAACTTGGATGTAGATTGCGGTATAGCTTGCAATCGTACGCCACCACGTGCTCCGCTGTCACCGTTTTCCGTTGCCACAATCACGTAATTAGTTGTCGTAAAAGCAATAGGCAGAGTAACATAGGCAGCAGTTGAATTAGTAAATCCCCACTGCAGAATTAGCCCATTTTTAAATTTAGCATAACCGTTCTGCTCCAGCAGGGCTGCGACGATGCCGTTGTTTGTATCCTGCGTGTCAATGCTAAATCTTGTATTATCCTTTTTTGTAAACGTGATCGTCTTACCGCTTACGCTTGCGTTAACGATAGCACCTAATATACCGAGATTACTCAATGCAGTGTTAGCATTATCTGCTCCTGTACCACCATTAGCAATAGGCAATGCACCGTCTGTATTGCCAAGACCTAAAGCATAACGAACACCAGCAACGGTAGTTTGTCCAGTACCGCCACCAGCAATAGGAAGAACCTTAAATGTTGCATCTCCGCATAACGCCATATCTTGCTTTCCTGCTGCTGGAATTGGTGTAAGTCCTGCCTTGCCAGCGGCGTTAGATGTTGCACCTTCCATATTAGCGATGTTAACATTACCTTTGGAATCGGGTTTTACGCCATTAACTGAACGAACAAATTTTGCTTTTATTTGTCCTAAAAAATAGCTTAATCCGTCAAGATCAATTAATTTTTGCAAGTTAGCCATTATGCCAGCTCCTTTGTAATCAAATTCTGAATTTCAGCTTCGGTTGCCGTCTTTAGCTTGTAAGCTCTTGGAATAACTTCCCATGTTACTGAGCCATCATTATAAGTTGCTCCGAGCACAGCTTCTCGAAAATCTGGCTCACTCACAGCTGTATCGCCACCAACAGTACATGCTAACACAAGACTTTTAGGCAAGTTGGGTGACAATACGATATCGCCATTAACATAAGATGTATTGTTTTTACGAATGTTTAAGCTGTTAAAAAGGTACTGACTTTTTAAATCACTCACATTCTGTAATTTGTTAAAGTATTCAAGCGGCGGCGCTTCTCCTTTGTCAAGATAGCCCCAGCCACGCAGGTAATCAAGCTCAGGCCAAGAATCAATCATCTCACCAATGCTTGCGCTACTGCCAAAAATCAAATCAAAAGTAGGCTGTTTCATTACCATTATTCAACAAGTCCCCCTTTCACTTTAATAATCCTTGCGAATGTCCCCTGGTTAAATCCTTTAAAATTATAGGGATTTTCTCCGCTTCTGCTAAAGCCGAACGTATTTGCAGCATCAAAAGAATAAACATAGATAATGCCGATGCCAGCTCCGCGAATAATAAGATTTAGTGCGTCAATTAGACGGCTTTCTTTGCTGGTTACCAAACGTCCTATTCCTATGCGCATTTTAGCATTTCCGGCATTCACAGCGGAAACACGTGCAACATTAAAAACTTTTTTTATGCTATGTATGGTACTAACACGAGAACAGTCTGTAGTGTTCTTTTCAATCTTCGAGATAACAGCAAGTCGGTAATGCTGGTCATTTAAATCACTGGATGTAAGATAATTATCATACATACGTCTAAACGGAGCTTGCCCGAATCCCATGTTGCCATGATCAGGAAAACCAAAAAAATCCATTGCAATAGCATTTTCAACACGGCGAGAAATATCAGCGACTTCACCGCACATATCAAGCTGCTTACCAACTGCCGTATCTGGCCATATTTGTGTCCTTATCTGCTCCCTCACTTTATCTATGCTGTCGAGTTCGTTTCCGACGGCATTAAGAAAAGCTTTAATGTTGGGTTTGTTACGAAACTGACTTAACAAATGATTATACATTCTTTCGCTTGTAGTCATAATCATAACTCCAAAGCTACAGTAACATTAGCAAGCTTTGTTACTGCCAGCTCATTACGTTCAATCGAAATGTTTTCCTGTTTATACGTTTGACCATCTTTAGACACGCTGCACTCAATATAGCTAATGCCGTCAACGCCGTTGTAAATAGGACCAAGCAAACGCTGATAAATAACATCATTGCCCATAGACAGCTTGCTAATCTGTTCAAAAACGATATTTTTAATTTTATCGATTGCATCACCGGGTAAAATTTCTTCGTTATATTCTTTAATGATAACTTTGACATAAATCTGTACCTCGTGCGGACGGCTAAAGCATACATCTTGCGCTGCACCCTCGCTATCATCAATGCGAACGCAAATATCGCCGTTTGTATCAATGCCTAAAGGTGCAACATTTAAGATAGTGCGAGCAATAGCTTCTTCATCGCCACCGAAAACAATAGCCTGAAAGGAATGAGGTTTTAAGCCATCAACCGTTTCATCAGAGCGGTTTTCATAAATTGTTACGCTGGTAACATCCTGCAATTCAAGCAACGCAGCCTTGATGCTTTCTTTCATCCCTATGCTGTTTCTAAATACAGCAGACGCATAACGCTGACGAACCTCAGATGCTGTTTCGTAGTCACGCCCTACATATGTTTCAGATTCGTTGCTAACAGAAAACCAACCGTCATAATTCGTGTTAATGTAATTCACACTGTTTTTTAAAGGTTCAATTTCTCCATACTCTTCACAATCAAAGCGAATAGGACTCCCAACTTGCGTTACTACAAATGATTCATTAGGCACAACCACAGCTCCATATCGCCTGTCTGTGCGTTCAAAAACTAGTTTTCCTTCAACAATACTGCCTTGCCACTTTTCAACACTCTGAGAAGCCAAGGCAACAGCGACAATCAACGCAGTATCATTTTCTTGCGCTGTGTATTTTATAACTGCATCATTATCAAACTGCACACTGTAAACCTTTCCTTTAGTCGGCGTTTCAACTTCAAGCGTTACATGTACGCAGTCATTAAGAGTAATCGTGCTTTCTTCGATAATATTCCATTTGTAGCCGGAAGCATCTTTAATTTGGCAGTTAGCAGGAAGAACCATTCCGCTACGTCCATAACATACAGCATAGAGATAGCTTGCCTGAGCTTTCTTGCGCTGCACATTGGTGTAAGCAAGCGTATTATCTAAGCTGCCTTCGCTGGCACTAATCGGCGAGCGGTCATAATAATCACGCTCTAAAAGTTGCCACATTCGGTCAAGTTCAGCAGCATACACGCCAACGAGAACGCCTATCATGCTGTTAGGCTGACGGCTAACTGTTGAGCCTAAATTTTGCTCCAAGCTTTTAAAAATATCCTCACGAATCTCCGGTAAACGCTTTCTGACAAAACCGTTAACTGTTACTCCGTACTCCATAGCCTAAAACCTCCTTCCTTACAATCATGCCGTATTCAGTTTCCGCTTCATAGCTTAATAACATTTTTCGTGTAGCAGATTTAAAATCAATATCAATGCTAACTAAATTACTTACTCCGTCAACCTTTAAAATCTGTTCACGGAAAAGCTCTCTAATCAGCGTAAAGTTAGGATTTTTAACTAGCACATATTCGAGATAAGGTACGCCATGCGTAACGTCTAAAAACCATTCCCCGAGGAACGTAAGAAGCTGAATTTTTATCTGCTGTGCTACACGCTCAACATCATCAATAAACATTACATCTCCATTAAGTGCAATGTCATGTGTCTTTGCGTTTAAAGCAAGGTCAAGCATTGCCAACACCTCCTAAATAACTAGGAACATATATATCCAAGCCGTTCTCTTGAATTTGTGTAAGCAAACCACAATCAATATAAAGCTTTTCAACAATCGCTTTTTTATTGGGTGTTTTTACAACATTACCTCTATCCTCTACAAGGCAAACGAAATCCATTTTACTGTTACCTTGCCAAAATGATTCCGCATAACTATTAATCTGCGTAGCTTCTGTAGCTCTAGCTGTCAAAATATCTTTGATAACAGCATCAAGCTCCGGCTGTTCAGCATCAACAATCTTTTCGCCAGCACTGCCTTCTGCCTGTGCCGATGCTTCAGATGTAGTATATCTGATTTTATCTGCAAGATTTTCTTTCAGCCATTCCCACGCATACCAATACGGCGTTAAATCAATACTGCCTACATCAGAATTGTATTTAATGCCGTACTTTTCATCATCTTTGCACTTTAACGCAGCTTTTGTCTGTGATACATAAGCGCCACGAATAACAGCACGAACAGCATCAGATACACTATCAACATTGCTAAAATAGCTATCAATAGTTTTTTCAAGCTGGACAAAATACGTCCATGAGCTTGTCAGCGTAGGAAACGCCGCAATGCAAGCTGCTTTTTGTTCCTTGTAGGCTCTCAAAACATCTTCTTTTTTCATAGCGCACCTCCTTTACTGTGACGAACTCGTGGTTCCGTGATGATACGAATGCGTATGTCCTATAAGGCTAATTCCTCCACCCTGTACATCACCTGTACAGGTTATTGTTCCTTGCACATTGATATTTCCGACAACATTAATCGTGTTACCAGGAGTAAGGCTAATTTTTGTGCTGCCGTTAATAACTTCCACATTTTCGGCAGATATTGACTGCGACGGCATCATACCAACAAAACAGAAGCCGTCAGTCAAATCATATTGTCGAGGATCATGGTTATCATCAGTTCCAGCACCAAGCCATTCATCAATACTGCGTTCAGAAAAAACAATTAAGCAACTATCACCAGGCTTTACAGGATAAGTAATCTGGGCTGCTCCTGCGTGTGGCATAAAAACAGGAACACCGTCAATAACTGGGTATTCAAGAACTCTGCCGTCGGAGGTAAATTTTTTTAACGTTGACTTCACGCTGGCAAGACAAGTAGAAGCATCAAATGACAAAATCGTACCAGGCAAGCAAGTGTGAATGTTGCCTATTTTTTGCTGCATAAGATTTTCCAATCCTTCAAGCGTATCTGCTGTTGCATCAAGGCTCATATCTAATCACTCCTTCGGTACAATCTCATACACTTCAAGCTCTGTATACCAGTTTTGTCCGCTATACGAGCCGTTATGTTTTAGGCTTTCTATTTTGAACCAGCCTTTTATTTCCTGCGAATCAATGTAGACTAAATCACCAGGGTTTAATACAGGCTGTAACAGGCATTTAACATTCCAGCCTGCTTTTTTCTCACGTTTAGGTTGAGTAACCTTCTTTTTCTTCGTCGTTGTTTGCTTTGCGGCTTTCTTCGGTCCTTTAAGAAGTTTTTCAACAAAACCAATTAATCCGCTTTCAGGAGTAAGCGTTATAGCCTGCACATTGGTGTTGCCGCCTTGCTTAATAATCTGCAAGGTATTGTTTTGAATACTCCATTCTAAATCAGTGCCAGCGCACACTTTATCAAGGCACTCACGTCCTGCACCAACAAAGGAAAACCCATTCGCAAAAGTCGTAAACTCACAATCATCAGCATACGTTACTACAAGTCCCATATCTGCTGCCACATCGTCAATAGCTTTCTTCCTGCTAACATCTTTAGCATAAGACAAGGACACGATGCTATCACGAATAGCAACGTGCCCATCATAAAGCTTCATCTCTGTTACTTTGTCAGAACCGCTCATGTAGGAATAACAGTCAGTTACCCAGCCGATAAAAATTCTTTTTAAACCTGCGTCCTCGCTGTACCCGACTTCGAGAATACAGATTGTATCTGCTCTCTCTAATTTGTCAGCAGTCGCTTTCGACAGATTGTAAATTTTTAGCGAGCAGGAATTACTTTGCTTGGCAAGGCTTTTAGCAATGTCAAATTCAATTTCTAATCCATGCTCTTTCGCTTTTGCTTCAACTACCACGCCGTCAGAGCCTTGTACGCCTAGAGTAATTTTATAAATACGGTCAAACTGTGCCATAGTTAACCTCCGTAAAACTCATCTTCCGTACAATACACGAGCGTCGCAGCACCGCTCTGAAAATCATCTCTGCCGACTTCTTCTTTTTCAGTCAGCACAATAAATTCTCCGCGCGGAGCGTTTTTAACATGGTGGTTCATTAGCAAAGGAAATTTAGGCACTACACGGACATTAGCAATAATTACATTATCGTTAGCGTCCCAAAGGTGCAATGCCCAAAATTGCCCTTCATGGTTCCAGCACATTCTTACCTTATATTTCTTGCCGTCAAAAGGAACGCTAAAAACAACATCATTGCCGTCAGCAAAATTAATCGTAATCATGCCCCTGCATCTCCTTTAGTAACGTAATCAAAAACGCTTGCTGCTATACTTTTATTCGTAACTTTCTCCTTGACTTCCTCAACACCGCTGCTAACATTACCGCCACCACCAACATCAACAGACGTTGTATCCGCTGCTCCTACATTTGCCGCTGTTTCTCCTGCGTTTTCTTCCTGCGACGCTGTAACAACATTTTCGGGAATTGCCGTGGTCTGCGTAGTTACCTTGACAATTTGCATAAAGGAAAGGTCAGCATAGATAATGCTTTTCGTAGAATCCTGCTTACTAACACGGCATGAGGTCATAACCATGTTGTCATATTTCTTCTCTGGTCGAACGATAGTGACAGGCTCTTTCTTATCCCGAATCTCTTCGAGAAGCTGCAAGCCGTTGGCAAATTTCTTTGCTCCATAACCGTTCTTCCAGAACCACGTCACAGGAGAAGAAGCAATGCCGACAGTCATTGTTAGCTTTAGAGGTTTGTTGACAATATGGTCAGCAATCTCAAAGCCTGTTTCTACTGGATGCTCAGTTACATCTTGTTCGTAGGTGTACTCAAATGACTTTACAATATCGACTTTCAGCGAGCCTACTTGTGTAGGATTTTTGATATTAAAACCTAAAATATCTGCAAGCATAATCTCACCTCTTAAACGGTAGGATAGGCATTGTTAATGTCATTGCCTAAACCGCCATTACTACGCTGGTCTAGTGCAGTAACAACAGCTTCTCCAGTAGCTTTAGGATTGCTAACACCTGTAATGTAGAAGGTGTTTTGCTGATTGCCGCTATTGTTTACGCTTGTTGTTGAGCTTGTGGACGTAAAGCCTACCTTGCCATAATAGCCTAAATCGTTAGGAGCAGCAGGGCCAGTGCCGTTTACGCCTTTATCAACAAAATTGAAAATGCCTTCTTTGAATGATGGCCATAGAGGACCGCCGAACTTTTCTTTCAAGCTTTCTCCCCAAGACCGTGCTGTTTCGGCAATCTTATCACCAAGTTTACCAAGCCAATCAATGGCAAGCTTAATAATATCAATGACGCGCATGTTACAGAAATCTTCAAATGCTTTAGAAACGGAATCCCATGCTTCCTTAAACCAATTACAGAAGTTTTGCCATTTCTCACCCCAGCCAGTCAGCGCGCTTCCTATCACGCTTTCACCGCCAGAGAACCAACGATACAGGTCGCGGATAAGCTCAAGGATAATCCAAATCCACGTAAAGAGAGGTATAAAGCGAATAGGACTATTTTCAAGTGTAGTCAGAAATTCGTTAGCTTTTTTCTTTACAGCGTCAAAATCGCCAAACCAACGCTTCATCATTGTGTCTGCTGTCGGGTCGGTTATCCACTTATAAAAATCCTGTATAAGCAGGATAACAAACGCAATCGCTGCCGCAATCAGCAAGAATTTGCCCAACATAAGCATTTGAATAGCTGCACCTTTTCGCGTCTGGCTATTAAATACTATTTGCGCTCCAGTAGCCAATATTAAAGCATCACGCACAGCAACAATCCATTTCACAGCAGTTGCAATCATCATTACAAATCTGCTCCATTTTGCCATAGCAAAAAGAACACCAAAATAGATAGCTGCAACACGCAAGCCAGCAATAAAGTTATCAAGGTTAAGCTTTTCGATATAGTCAGCAAACTTCGCCATACGTTTTGCCATGCCTTCAATAACGCCTGTCTTATCCTCAAATTCTTTGAAGAATTTACCAAGAGCATTCTGCATTTTGTTAGACGCTTGCCCGACAGTCCACGGCATCTTGCCTAACTCCATTTTTAAGCGGTCGGACTGACTTCTAATAGCTTTAAAAACATCTTGCGCAGTGAGCTTGCCTTCCTGTCCCATTTGCCTTAATTGTCCGATTGTCGTTCCCATACCTTCGGCAATAGCTTTCGCAAGACGAGGTGCTTGCTCCATGATAGAGTTTAGCTCATCACCACGCAGCGTACCAGAACCTAACGCCTGTCCTAACTGTACCAAAGCAGCTTCTTGTGATGCCGCAGAACCGCCACCCAGCAACATTGCGTTTGAAACATCTTCGGTGAACAGCAAAATGTCTTTAGTGCTTTTCTTCAGCTCCTGCGCATTACGTGCAACAGATGTATAAAGCTCAGCCGTAGACTTATATTGCTGACGAGTACGGCTTGCAATATTGTAAATCTCTTTTTGAACAGCTTTTGATTCCTGCTGGCTTTTGGTTACGTTGTTTACCTGACCTTCAATAACCTTCCATTCGTCAATGGAGTTAATAATGCTGCCAAGGGTAAACGATACGCCAGCGAACGCCGCAAGCTGATTAAATTTTGACCATAAGGTATCAACCTTATCTCGTGCCTTATCAGCAGAGTCAGCAACACGTTCAAGTCCTGTCTTGACTCTTTTTGTGGTCTGTTCTACTTGATTGACGTTAGCGTGGTTAACCTTAAAGCCAATCGCAATAACCAGACTTCTTACGTCCACGGCGCATCAGCTCCTTTCTTTTTTGGGTGGTCAAGATGATACTTCTGAATATCGCTCTGCATATCAAGCAGGGCGTTTATTTTGCACAAGTCACCTAAAGTTACCGTGCCATCTTTAATTTCAGTTACTGTAACAACTTTTGCCAGCACTGGCCGCCAAACAAATGATTCAGCGGTCAGCGCCGGGCTAACCGCACCCGGTATCTCTATTTGTTCGCCAACATCTCGCGGAATCCAGAGAGGTTGGGAATTAAATCGAAAAAATCACCAAAATTTACCTCGATAATAAATTTCTCCAGTTTCAGCATATCAACAAGCTTGCCGGTAAACAGCTCATTAATAACGTCTTCGGTTAACATAATAGCTTCTTCTTCACCCTTAATCTTTACGCTGACATATTCAGCATCAAGCAGACGTTCAGAGAACTGTGCCAGCACTTCACCATTAAAGCTTTCGCCTAACTGAGCAATGATAGCACCGACGTTAATCTGCGCTCCTAACAATGCTTCTTTCATGTCATCAGTTTCGCCGTTCGGAGTTAACCCGCCTTTTAAAGCTGATGTAACAGCTCTTTGCAGGTCACCATACAGTTTTAAGCCTTGTAACGGAGGGAAAGCACGAACGTAGAAGGTGTTCGCGCCAATCTTGCGATTTTTAACTTCATATTTTGCTTGTCTCATTTTTTACTCCTTAGCTATGTCCGCCAACTAAAAATGCTTCATCGGGAACAACAGCCATAAATACCCACTCGCATTTACCGTCAGAAGCAGACTTACCACGCTGGAAGTTCGGCTTCTTTACAATCCATGCTTGGTCGCTAATCATAACGCTGTCGCCACTCAAATCTTTAATAACCAACGGTAACAGGCCTGCGCCGCTTTGATTGTCAGCATCTTGAATTAAGCTCAACGCCGCATTGCTAGAGCTAGACTGCAACAGCGTTACGGTGACTTGCTTTAAGACAGAGGACGGGTCTATACTGCGGACAATTTCCTGGTCACAGCCGACAACAGCGGAAATTCCGTCACCCTGCGTCTCAACATTAATAAAAGTACCTTCATCAACGCCAGTCAAGATAAGAGAGCCGAACAGTACCTTTACTTTCTTTGGATCGTATGTCTTTACTCTTGCCATTTAATTGCCCTCCTTTAAGCTTTCTGAATAAGGTTCTCATAGGTCAAAGAACCATTAATGTTAACCGCATGGATAGCACCTGCAAGACGAGCGGTAAACTTTACATCGTCAAGAACTCTTTGTGCTTTCTTGTTTGCGCTAATATTAGCAGCTTTAGGAACTGTAATGGTGTAGCCAAGATTTCTGTTACCATCGTCATCGTATTCAGTAGGAGCGATACCACCACGTTCTTGACCAAGCTTCAAGACTTTATTCAGTACGCCCTCTACAAGCGCAATGCCAGCATCAGTGTATGGCAATTTTTCACGGTTAATAAGCATTGCAAATTCTTCTGTTTTAATTGTTTCGATAAGCCAAGCACGAAAACGGATAACATCAATCCATTCACCTGCGCAAGTCTTGCCGTTTTGCGTAATGCTAACACCGTCGGAAAAATTTTCAAAAGTATTATAGTTTTTTGCAGTTAAAGCAAGGTACTCTGCCTCAGTTAAATTGTCATTTGTAATGCCAGAAAGCTTTTTATTTGCCCACGTTTCACCGCCAGGATATACAGTAAAGCAGCTCGACATCAAAGCTGCTTCGGGGAATTCCTTTTCTGCTTCTTTATGATAAAAAATAAAAGTATTAAAATAATTCTTTTCTTTTAATTTGCTGCCTGTATCTGTTGCAACGCCAGCTTGCAAAGCGTCGGATTCAGCAACGGATGTTCCATACAGTTTTACGTGAGCTTCAACCCATTCTGCCATCTCCATGATTTTCGCAGGTGTGCGTTCAACATAGCACAAGCCATACCAATCATTGTCAACAGCGCAAATTTTATTCATATTATCAGCAGCGGAGCTATCAGAGTTCATTCTGCCGATTTTAACTTTCTCATAATGCGGAATCTGGCTAAAAGCTTGTAATGCAGCTTTATAAACAGCATCCTCAGCGTTCCAACCTAAATCTAAAAGCTGGTCAGCGTCCGTAATGGTCAATACATACGCCGGAGCAGCGTGCTCATGTGCAGATACAATCATTAGCGTGTTAAAGCCATTGGACGAAATACCTGTAGTATTCAAAGCAATCTGCACATTGACTAATCTGTCAATATTCGCCATTCAATTCACTCTCCTATTCTAATTCACCAGTAATTTCAATTTTCACAATTTCTCCATCTACAGCAGGACGTTCTTCTTTATCCTTGCCGTTGCTTGTCGTACCGCTGATTTTTAACTTATCGAACCAATCTGCGCTACTCGTCAGAAGTTCGCGGCTATATGATACTATAAGGTCAACGGAGCCTCTTTCTTGCCAGGTGGTGCCGTCAAGCGTAGCAGTTAAATTCTGTACCTGCTCAACGCTGTTTATAGCAACATTGGCTTCGCTACATAGGTCAACAATATTTGGCATTTCCACAAGATATTTTAGCTGGTCTAAAAGCTCTAACGAGCCTTCTCCGATAGCCTGTATATTTATAGTGGCTTCTTGATAACCTGCATTGCTGTATTGTCCGCTTTTGGGTAAAAAAACAACCTCGTTGCCTAAATTTCTTTCAGACAAGAAGTCAACTACAATATTAAGCTCATTCGTAGCAGGAGCATTCGTTTTTGCCCTGCGTACTGGTATAGAAGGATAAAGCTTCTGCATTAATGCAACAAAGAAGGTGTGTACTTCATTTCGGGTGTTAGCTTCACTCAAAATTTGCTCACCTCCACAGCATAAGCACGGTAATGATTTATAACGTCGCTTTGAAAAATATCACTAGCAACAATCTCAAACTTCCTGCCACGCCAAATAAAGCGGTCAGCCTGCGTCCCTGTATGTTGGTCGGCAGCGTACAATTCAACGTCTGTATAAACCTTTACCGCTCTACCCTGCCTACGTCCTTCTGGCAGTGCGTACATCTCATTTGCCTTTAAAACTTGTATGCTTGCAAAAACTTCAAGCTCTGTTGCGTCGGGATAAAGATACATTCCGTCAGCTAGTAATTCGGGTTTACCGTCATAACGCAGGACAGTTATAGGCTTGCGAAAGCTACTCATTATCACTACCGCCTTTCTCAATAACGTAGCGAATTGATTGACGCAGGTGTCCTGTATCAATCAATGGTCTAGAGCTTCTTTTTCTTTTAATCGTAGCAAGGGAGTTAGGCTTAAACGGACCATCGACAATTTTTCTTTGTACCATGCCTTGCACAACGTTGCCTAGCTGATTAAGAGCTGTACCGACGCTCATTCCTTGCACAGCACCATCTGCAATGTTATCAACCATAGCATCAATCGTTGGCTTGTTTTCGTCATAAGCAGAGCGTAGGAAGGAACGTTGCGGCATACCACCTAAACCAAACTCATGTACAGCAGCAATCACCGCTAATGGCTGGTCAGTGTTGCGTACGCTACCGCCTTTTCCACGCCGTACAGCCTTGTCTTTAGCTTGGACGCCGACTTTAACCACAACGCCGTCAAGGTCTTTGTTTAGCGTTCGGATAATGCGGTTTAAGCCTAAATCTTTATCCTCTACCCTGCTCATACCACACCGTCCAGTCTCGTAACCACAGGCACGATACACATAGCGCATAAGCGTTTATACTCGACACCGTAATACGTCTTGTCGAGCATATCAAAGTCAGCTTTACTGCCAAAGGAACGCTGCAAATCACCTTCTTTTTCAGAAGTAACCTGCGACGCAACATCAACAGCACCGCTTTTACCGCCTTGCGAAATAAGCTGACGCAGGACAACGTGATGCGCCATGAGATAAACAAATGCTGTTATATACATGTTGCCAAAAACACTTTCTGACAGCATAGGCGAAACAAGATTAATGTAGACTTCTAATTCTTCATCAGTAAGAATCAGTTCGGGGCAGATAACAGAAAAAGCTTGCTTTATTTTATCTTTAGTTTCCGTTAACATTTTTCTTTGCCATGTTTACAAAAGCAAAAATAACGGAATAAATATCTTCTGCGGTTTCTGCGCCCTCTACATTAATATTGTATTTCTTAGCGAAAGCAGTCAAAGAACGCTTGCTGGATTCAGCGGACAGTCCTGCAAGGTCTGCGGTCATATCGTCAACATTTGCTTCTTTAGCATTGCCTTTCTCAACAGTAATCATTTGTTCTTTGATGTAGGCTTTTACAATAATGTTTTCGCCCCATTCATCACCAACGATGCCGCACTGATCAGGCATGATATATTTACCGTCGATATTAATTACAGCTTTAGAGATGTTTTTAACTTTCATTTGTGTTCCTCCTAAAAAGAAAATGCCCTCTCATGCGAAAGGGCAGTATATAGTCAGATTAGATGCCAGAAGCCTTGTTCATGGACAGCGGATAGTAAATCAACACGCCAGCGGTACGAACCTCGCAAGGAACTTCAAATTCCAAGCCTTTTTGCTGAATAGTGTGCTGAGTGAACGGCAGCGGAATTTCCAGGGTTTGATGGTCTGCGTCCTTAACGTATGCAATCATCATATCCAAGCCGCCTACACCTGCGCCAGCCAGCTCATTGGCTTTCAATACAGTTACATCCGGGTTATTGCGTTTAAACACAGACAGAATGGAATCCGCAACAACATCAGAATACGGAGTGGAAGCAATGTAGTTGTACTGGTCTGGCGGCAGTACCAGGGTATTCGGGTTTTCTACGTCATTGGTCTGCTTGCTAACAGAATTGATAATACCGTTCATATCACGCAGAATCTGCACAGCGGTTTTGTCTTTGAATTTGGTAGAAGAACCAGTACCACCAGCACCATCAGCAGCAACAGTGTAGTTGCCAATGTTAGGATTATCCAGCAAGCCAACAACGCCATATTTAGCATCACCATGAAAAGCAATGCGGTTAATATATTCGTCGAGAGCACGGCGAACAGCAATAGCCTTGCGAGCAGTCAGCGGTTTTCTTGCCATAGCAGCACGGCGCAAGTCCTGCATGGTGTAGCCATATGCTGCACCGCCAGCAATAACTTTAGCAATGTGTTCTTCAGCCAGCACATCTACACGAGTAAAGTCGGTTGCATAGTTGGCAATAGTCTTTGCCATGCCGACAGAACCCAAGGACTGATAGCTGATAGTGTCAGCGCCGGGGTCAACGTCAGAGGACATATCAAACAGCTTCAGCGCATTCAGATTAGCGAATTTCTGGTCATAGGTTTTTGCTTTTACAGCTTCGAGTTCTTTTGCGACAAAAATGGTATCGCCTGCGTCTTTGCGCAAGCCGTCGCAACGCTCAATAACATTTAAGTCTAATTCATCGTAATGCATTTGAGTCATTATTCTTTCACCTCTTCTTTTTTAATCAGCCAATTTCAATAACTGCCAAGCCTGCTTTATCGCAGGAAGTGATAAATTTAGCACCGCAGCCAAGAGCTTCAATAGTGCCAGCAGAAACAGCATCTTTAACAAAAGTGCCATCAGCAAGCTTCAAGTGAGCTTCATCACCTGCGTTAACTGCACCTCCGGTAGTTACCCATACACGACCTTTAGTTACAACAGGAACAGTGTAATTCTGCGGATAATACTTTTTGCCAGCTTCCGGCGGCTCAATATGAGTATGCAGAGTTACGCCGATAACTTTTGCACCGTCACCGGATGCGGACGGAGATTTCACCTGATGCTCTGCGTCAGTACCACGGATAACGGCGCAAGCAGCACCAATACCGTCAGCTTCTTCAACAGCAAAGGAATCTACAGTATGAGAGGACAAATCATACAGCGCACCTGCAAAAGCTTTGTCCATGGTTAATGCATAATTAGTAATTGCCATTGTATTCACCTCTTTCTTATTCTTCGCCACGCATACGTGCAATCATGCGGCTACGTGCATCGTTAGCAGAATCATTCTTAGTTTCTTGTTTTTCAGCACCGCCTTTAGCTTGTGCAGCTTGATGTTTTGCGTTATCGTTACGAAGCATCTCTTTAGCAGCAGAATATGCGCCGTCAAGATAAGCATCAGATACACCGTCAAGCTTAAAGCTTTCGCCGAATGCAGCTTTAACAATGCCTTCTTTTAACTCAGCGTTGGTCAAGCCATCGGTTTTTTCAACCTTAGCAATCTTAGCAGTTTCTTCCAGCTCCGCACGTTCCTGCATATCAGCCTTTACAGCTTCAACAGCCTCTTTTACAGCTTTCTCTTTTTCAGCGTCAGCAGCATCAACTTTAGCTTTTAAAGCATCGCGTTCTGCGGTCATTGCATCAGCTTTAGCTTTCAAAGCGTCAGCATCAGCTTTAAGAGTGGTATTTTGCTCTTTTACAGTTTTAAGCTCAGTATTAGCAGTATCAAGCTTTACACGAGCGTTTTCTTCTTTGCTTTGCAAAGAGTTGACGTAGTTGGCAATTTTTTCGTCAACTTCAAAATCAACAGAATCAATTTTAATTTTCATTTTCGTTTCTACTCCTTCGATAATTTCGTCACCGTCAAGATTAAGCCGTGCTTTTGCTCCGGCACGTGCCCTATCAACAACGGCTAAATGATTGATACGAATGTTGCGTTGGATAGCATCATATTGCTGTCCGTCCGGTGTAGTGCCTGGCGTTTCTTCAACATCTACTCTGTAGCCTAAAGACAAGCCACGCTTTTCGCCGATAGCAGAGGGATTATGGATAACAATGTCACAGGCAATATTTGTTTCGTCTTTCTGATAACCGCTGGACAAAATTGTGCCAATGGCTAAATCTTGTGCAGTATCGCTGTTTACAATGCCGCTGGCTGGGTGTCCTACCACAATAGGCTTGCCGACAAAGCTTGCTTCACTGTCAGCGTCGAATACTTCCTCCGGCGGTCTGTACTCTCGTCTAATAGTCCCGTCTGGCTGTTGGTAGATATAGATGCCAGTACGTGCCACGATCGGAGAATCACGCAAGAAGCCGTCAGCGTCGGTGACTGCACCGCTAACAAACATCCATGAATCAATGCGCTCATATCGTTGTACACTTCCCAAAAAATTCACCTCCTTATTTTGGGGTATATAAAAAGCGTATGCAATTTCTCGCATACGCCTTCTAGCTTAATTCTTTACTTTTCTTTACATCTACCCTACCCATTGGAACTGCTGTTGTCATGTTCCATTGCTCCAGGTCAATAACAGGTAACGCTACGCAACGGCAGTTATAATCCATGCAAGGATGATATTTCGGAGAAGGATAAACCTTTATACCGTTAATCTCACCCATCTTGTCACTGTTCCAATAGAAGTATTTCCCATCCATCTCAGCATGAGAAGGTCTGACACGTTCATCATGTGACGATGACCATTGATACACGCTTATGCCGCAATCAACCTGCCTTCTCATTGTTATAATGCCGTTCAGATTGCCTACCTCATTCATTGCGATAAATTTTGCTCGCTTGTCGGTAGTGTTGAGCAGTACCTTGATTTCTTCTTCAACTTCGTTCATGGCAGTACCACGCTGAACAGCATTGCTAACAATAATTTGTAGTTTTTCGATATAGGTATTGACTATGCTGTCAACAAGCCTGCTTTGCTGTGCTTTCCATTCCGCTTTTACTGTATCAAGTAAAGCTGAATCATTTAGAAATACATCAACGCTGACTGCTTCCGCAAAAGCACTGATAACATTAGCATCGACAACGCTTGACACGCCAGCAAGAATAAGCTCTAATTCGCTTATAGCTTCCTCGATAGTCATACTCTTTAAAAGTTCAAGAAGTATCGCCTGAACAAAAGCATCTGTGACGGTGCTGTCATCGTCCTGACGCAGCGAATATGTCAGCATTGGTATATTGTTATTCGTGGCACTTTTTAAACGTCTTACAACGGCTCTGAGGACGCGATAATAATCACGCTCAAAATTCTTTGGATACTTCGGACGCTTCTTTACTTTAAGGTAACGTATTGATTTCTTCTGTTTCTTCATCATCTAAATCCAGCTCACTTTCTGTAACTGGAATATCACCACGCTCTTTAAGGTACTGGCGTGCTTGTGTTGCGTCTAACAGTTGATTGTCAACCAGGTCAAAAACAAGCTTAACAACGGCAGCTCTTACTTCTGCCTGTGTCTTGTCGACGTTGGCTTGCTCCAGATCATTAAGCGGTTCGATTGCCTTAAACTTAATGCTCCACTTTTCAAGCTCTTTGCCGTTGGTAGGTCCTTCTTTTGCAAGCTGGATAAGTCTTACAAGATACTCTAGTGCAGGACGGATTTTCCTGCGCTGAATACGTCTGACGTTATCGTAATAAATCTGCAAGTCACTCTTGCCTGTACTGTTCATGCCAGCCGGAGAACGCCCAAACAAAACAGTAAAAGGATACCCGGTAACAGCGCATAAAGCTTGTTCGAACTCTTGAATAATATCCGTCAAGCCTGTAAGCGGAATGTTGAAAATGCCATATTCATCTTCCTTGTCAACGGCTACGCTGCCATTTATTCTGCGTGAGTAGTCTATCAGCTCTAAACGCCGAATAACAGCTTGCGTGCCGTCCTCTCTTGTCAGTAAATTGCTTAAGCCTTCGAGCTTTAACAGCGACGTGCTAACCTTGTCCATTATGTCGATTGTTTTATTCATTGCGGTTTTTACCCGGTTTAGCGCAGCCGGAACACCATCCATGCAGGATAAACCAGCACCATTATTAGCAATGCGCTCTATCTTCGGCAGTATTTCGCCGTCAAAAATAAGTAGTCTGCTTCGGTGTACCTTAAACTGATTTCCGTTCGGTGGCGAAATCATGTAAAACTCCGGCTTGCCAAAATTCGCATCTCGAATATCTGTGTCAAGATAAACCGAGGTAGTGTCCGGGTAAATATCTCGCTTGTCAAAAACCTCTAATCCGTTAATTCTGCGTAAACGGTTGATATTAATAGGTTCGCTTAATTCCTGCCCATCGTCCGCAAGGATGAGAGAGCATGACATGCCGAACAGCCTATCCCAATATAAAGCCTCAGTAAGCTTTTCCTGCACAAACAGTGTTTCAAGCTCCTGCAAGATGCAATCGTCAGTATCGCCTTCGATTTCTATAAAATTTTTCATAGCATCGTCGGCAACCAGCGTAACTATTCGACGTACAAGAGCATTTCTGTACATTGCAGCTAACGTCTGGTCTGTAAGCTTTCGCTCATTTAGCAGACCTTCATAATTGCGAGCTTTACGTGCGATAAAAGCATCTTTAAAGCCGCTGTCTGCACGGATTGAATTATCTTTTCTTTTTACCATTGTTCCTCCTAGCTTGTCAAGCCGCCCCAGCTGCGAGAGTTCATGAGCTTGTTAAACGCATCACTTGACGCGTCAACCATATCATCATGCTTGCTTTCCGGGAATGATTCAAGCTCTGACAGATACATATCATTCCATTCACCTTTAAGGATAAGGACGTTTCCTGCCTGTACCTGTGAAGCAAATGGAGTAGCACGAACCTCTTTGCTGCCTGTTGGCGATACAATCTCCACCGAATATCCGGCAAGCATTGATACAAGACTTTGAGCTTGCGCCTTGCCTGCCTGTCCTGGGTCTTGCGGTATGGTGATTTGTACAAATTTATATTTGCCCTGGTCTATTGCTGCCATGTTGCGCAGAAGATTCCTAGCGTCATTAGCCTTTATCTGCTTGCGCTTTACATCAAGGACGATTACTCTGCCATCGTCAAGCAGTCCCATTAACACGCCTGCTGTTGCGTCCGGGTCTGGGTTAAGCGGCGTAGGCTCTGTTGCTGCCAAGTCCCAGGAACGTGCATAAGCAACTATATTTTTCGGCACTGCATCAACAAAAGTGAAGTTTTCTGTTTTAAAGTACATACCAGCAGCAGGACGAATTTTCCAGTTACCATACAACAGACGTTCCTTGTCAATTTCAGCCAACGCTTTAAGGTTTGCCATGTATGACGGGTCTTTAGCCATTAAAACCTTGTTGTCCGTTAACTTTGATGCTATAAACGTAACCGACTTACATTCTTCGACATTTACGCCGTGTTTCTTTGCAAGTTCATGCGGATTACTGCCCCAATAAATAGTGTCATTTAATACGCACATATATCGTACAACTCCGCTGCGCTCATAGATAGGATAGCCTGTATCTTGATTTATCCACCAAGAAATAAAATTGGCAACCCAACTATCGCTGTCCGGGTTACACGTTGCTCGTACATAAGGGCGAATACCGCACGTCGAACGGTTACGAGAAAGCATGTACAAAAATTGGTGACGGCTAAAATGCGTTAGCTCGTCAAAAGCAAGGTAACAAATTTCTGAGCCTTGCCATCCTTGTAAATCTTCGTCACGTTCCAAATGTGCAAAATGAATTCTTGCTCCGCTAGGACTAAAAAACCAATGTAGTTTTGGAGTTTTCTTAGGTTTCGCGCCTTGTACTTGTCCATATATTTTGTTAGCAGCATCCCACAAACCGCCTGAAGCTGTAATTTGAGTATAATTTTTGCGAAACACAACGCCGCTAAATCCTGCTATATCTTTATGCCTTAACCCTTCCAGGAGAAGCGCAAAGGTTTTTCCGCCGCCAGCTGCTCCACCATAAATTACTATATCAGCAGAAGAACACATAAAAGCTGTTTGCGGTCCTGGTTGCGGAGTTAGATACAGAGGCTCAAATGTATCTCTGCCGTTATTTGGAATGTAGATAGATTGGTAAGCGTCTATTGTTTCAACGCTTGCATCTTCCGCCAGCGACAATATACCTCCGTCAGCTCCTGCCAATGTAGCAAGAGTGCGAATTGCATTAACATCACTTTCTTTTAAAGCTTTGTTAAGCAACTTCGCTATCATTAAGGCTTGATAGTTTTGATCTTGCTCGTCTAAGCCGAAAGCGTGTAAAAAGCTTTTTGCTTTATCGTCGTGTACTTGTGATTCAAGTATCGTTTTTGCTATCTGCTGTAAGTTTTTTTTCGCCCGTCTTATTTCACCGGATTTTTTGCCGCCAACAGTTCCTCTTTTTCTTGCTTCATCCTTGCTTCGGACAGGCCTTAAATTGCTAACATTTCCTCGTGCTGGCACATTAAAACACCTGTCCTTTCTTTAGATTTTATTTGCTGTTTACAAGGTAAAATTCTTTTCGCAGTTCGGCGTTTACTAAAAATTGTCCGCCACATGAAGCAGTCTTTTTTTACTCCTGGTTTTTTAATTCCTCTAGCAGTCATGCAAGAGTGTTCGCCCTGAATAAACAATAACGTCCTCTGTCCCTAAAATTTTTGTAAGAATATCGCGAATTTCCTTGCCGATACGCTCTTGAATTTGCAGACGTTTTGTTACTGCGTCAGCAATACGTGCAATCTTACTAATGCCGATAACTTTACCGTTAGGGATATAGCCTACATCAACAGTCATGTTATACATGAGTGCGATATGATGCTCACAATAAGAAAAGCAGTTAATGCCTTTTAACACCACCATATCATTGTTATCACAGGAAAAGCACTTGTTGAATTTCTTTGCGATTTCATCGTTGCTAACACTGGCGTACTCTAATTGCTCCATTAGCATTTTTGCGAACCGTTTAGGGGTTTCAATAAGTCCCTCTCGGTTTGGATTTTCACCAATGCCCTCAATAATAAGCCTTGCGGCTTGTTCTAGCTTTTTAGCGTCCATGTTACACGCCCCTTTTATCTTTATCCCAAATAATTTTATGAAGCTGCACTTGTACGCAGATGTTATGCGGCGATTTTTTTGCGTACTCTACAAGCTCCGCAGGTTCGATTGCGCCCCACACTGGCGAGATGTAAATTTTTGCCTGGCATTTGATTTTTTTGCAATGGTCAAGCACCCGGTCTACGTCGTTAAAATCTTCTTTGCTGCCAACTACAAATTTTACAACGTCCTTTGCGTTAAGGTGCTTGTAATTATCCATTAGCATTTTATTAGATTCACCAGACGTGCCGCACTTGTAATCAATGGTATAAAAAATACCGCTTAACCTTTTTTTGTAAAGCGGTACAGCACCATTTGTTTCAATATTCACCTCATATTTGGCTTTATGCAGCAGTTCAAGAAGTGGTTGCAAGTCGTGCAGGAGTGGTTCACCGCCGGTAATAGTTACACGCTTGCAGTTATACTCGCTTATCTCATCCATAAGCTCCTGCTCATTATAACTGCTGGCAGCATCTGCGAATTGTTGAGCATATGCTGTATCACAATAACTGCAACGCAGGTTACAGCCAGCCAAACGAACGAATACAGAAGGATAGCCTGTTCGCTTCCCTTCTCCTTTTTCGGCGTTGTCATAAGAAAAGATTCCAAAATATACGGTCGAAGAACTTTTGATTCTTCAGCCAAAATTTCGGCTCTGCTTTCTCCCCCCGCAAGATGAATTTTCATGTTAAGGATGCTCTCCCTTGCTTTTATGTTCTCTTGATCTGGCCAAAATGCTCTTTGGAACCAGTTCCATCCCCCCCCGGCTGCTGCCAGAAAGATTTTCATTACGTTTTACCCCTCCCATTTCTTTTAACGTAGGAGCAACATATTTGTTCCATTGTCCACCGCCTATTGCAAGATATAAATCCATTATTGCCCCCCCAAATAGCAACTCACGGTAGCTCATACCGCCAGCTAAATACAGTTTCATATTTCAAATTCTTCGCCGCAATGTGGGCAAGTAATAGTTTTAGGCTTATGCTCGTTACTATTAGATGTAGAAGCATTTTCAAAAAAATCTCCTATTTCGCCGCCTAAATCATGCGATTCAAATCCAAAATCGCCCATATCAATATCCTCGATTTGCTCCAGCTCTAACGCTAACTTTTCAAAATCCCACCCAGCAAGTTCCCCAGTTTTATTATCTGCCAGGCGATAAGCTCTTGCTTGCTCATCGGATAAGTTCCCGGCAACAATTACCGGAGCTTCAGCTAAACCTAACTCCTGTGCTGCAAGATAGCGTGTATGACCAACAATGATAACATTATCCTTATCCACCACAATAGGCTGATTAAATCCAAACTCCTTAATTGAGTTAGCAACCTTCTCAACAGCTTCTTCGTTGTTTCTTGGGTTGTTCTCATACGGTATAATGTCTGTTAACGCCATTAGTGTGATTTTGCTTCTTAAATCCATGATGTACCTCCGTTTTTGCAATAAAAAAGGACAGTGCTTTTTTACACTGTCCAATAAAACTATAATAATTTTAGCAACTCTTCCGCTCGCTGACGGTCAGTTTTGACGATTTTTGCGAATTGCTTTATAAGCTCCCATTCATCGTCGAACGCTCTAATATTGCGTCCCTTGCGTTCGCCAGCAACAGTTTTTCCTTTTGGTCTGCCTGCTCCCTCGCGAACACCGCCCCATTTTTTACTTTCCATGTTAACTCCTACTTATCCACCAATACAACATTACAATTCCACTAGCTAAGCCATGCGCCCACAATACCCATTCATGCAGGCTCATTTGAGGAAAATTTCTTACTGCTTCGACTACAATGCCAATAGTGAACAACCAAATTAGTATTTTCATTTTTGTTAAAACGTGGTAGAATATAGGCAGGTGGACGATTGCTCGTCCTACCTGCTGCCCTCTTTATTTACGCTTTCTGGACTTGCGATTTACAGGGGGCTTCTTTTTTTGCTGCTTTTTCTTTAACTTCTCCTGTATTTGGAGAGCCGTTAATACGGAACTTAATATAAGTGAAACCGTTTCGGCAGCATCTTTTAAATTCTGATCCACGTTTTGTACCTCCTTTCTATACTTATATTATACTATGTTTTTGTTTATTTGTAAAGTATTTTTTCAAAAATAATTATAAAAAGACGGTACTTTTTTGTACCGCCTTGCTTTTATTTGACTCTAAACTGCAACGCAGGAACTTTTAAGCTATCTCCATAAGCATCGGTATATCTGCTGTTGATTTCAACAAATCCTTCAAGAACGTAACCTTCTTGCTGGAACAGCCAAGCAGTTCTAATTGCTTCGGTATACGTTGCTGAAAATGTAAATCTTTCAATTCCGTTTGCTTTCATGCAAGCCACTATTTCAGGTACTTGATGGTCCCAAACAATTTCGGAAAGATCAAGGTTTAGGTTGCCATGTTCTCTAGAGTTTTCATATTCGCGCCAAATGTGAACAGCAAATTCTCCAAGGCTACCTATCTGTCCAAAGGTTTCATTATGAAGCTCTCTGGCTTTTTCTTTTTCTTCGTCATTTTTTGCTGCATCAAACGCAGCGATTGCTTGGAGTTCCTTTTGATAAGCTTCTTCAAAAATATTTTTCATTTTAACCGACTTCCTTTACTCTTTATTTAGCAGGTACTTTATCTTCCCTTCACTTATATTATACTACATTATACTATTTTTATAAAGAGTTTTCTTTATAGAACATCGGTTGCATTTTATATATTTAAAAAGCCGTCTACATTTGTAGGCGGCTTTTTGAGTACACAACATATTTTTAGGAGAAGGATTTATCATCCAACTGTTGCATCTTAATTATATCATTCCTTTAATTGCCTTGTAAATGACACCTTACTGACATGATTTTAAAAGGTGCTCTATTTGTATCCTGGCAAACTCTGCATCTTCGGCTGTGTAGGCTTTTTCACATTAGCCATTACAGGCAGGCTTTGTTTGGTCTTTCTTGTAGCTAAAAATAACATCCTGGTATACAGCAAGCTGGCGCATCTGTTCATAAGCTCCTATGCTTATAACATACTCCCAAAACGCTCTTAAGCTATCCTCGCCTTTGTTATAAGCATCTATATACTCATTTAGTAGCTCGTTTAGATGTGCACGCCAGGTAAATTCAACTTGTCCTATCTTCATAACGCCCTCCTTAATTCATGCGGCTGAGGATTTCAGCCTTAATTGCTTCTTCATACTGACCAGATTTACCCAAGCAAGCTTCAAGATTTTTAGCATTGTATGTTACGTATTTTTCATACTCTCTTACTAATTCCTCTTTACTCATATTCTTTAAAGCGGCGATTTTCTTTTCTAACATTTTACGACTTCCTTTCTTGTAAGTTCTTATATCTTCCTTACAATTATATTATACTATATTTTCCCGCTTTTGTAAAGAATTTTCTTTATGAAGTATTAGTTTTCTTCTAAATCTTCTCTAGTCACCTCATACTCAATACTGCCGTCACGCTTGCGCAGAACTACCTCAAAGTCACAGGCAGTTGCAAGCTCCAGCAGAAGCTTAAGTGATTTGCATTTTTTAACCTTGTAGTTCAGGGACATTGGAGTAATGCCCATTTCCCTAGCTAATGTAGCCTGGTTTTTTCCTGTTGAAGCGATTAATACCTTGATTTTGTTTTCTATTGACATAGTAGTAGCACCACCTTAATTATTATATCTCTTATCATTATACAGCGTTCTCTTTACACAATCAATATAACCTTTTATAAAAATATTGCCTGCGAGATTCCCCGCAGGCTTTTTGCTAAGATACTTCAATTATCGTTTTTAACCACGAATCACTTGACACATTAATGAGCCATTTCTTATTATAGCCGTTATAATGCCTGATCAAGTAAAACTTTGTCTTGTCGCCTTCGTCATTGTACAGAGAGAAGTTAGGGAACTTCTTGCCTTCTGATTGCTCCAGCTGGTAAAAGTATTCGCGAATTTCTTTTGCTCTCTTTATAACCTCCCAGTCTGGCGTAAACTCATCAGCATAGTTGTATCGCTTTGCCCGGTCATCTGAATGTACTCTATATCCGGCAAGGTTGGGCAGCACACATATTTTATCAAACGATGCTCCCAGGCTATTCACAAAGGTATCTTCCAGGCGATACAATTTTTGTGCCGTTAATTCGGAAACCTTATAAGCTTCTTGCCCAAGCAACGCTTCGCATAACTCCTGGTAGCTTTTTTCTGCTACTTTACACATAACTTTCACTCCAATCTTTTTTCCCAGCGCACGCCTTTCGACGTACGCTGGCTCTTTTATTTATACTGATTTGTAGGGATAGCAGCTTGTTGGCATCAGAAGCTTTTCACGCAGTGCGTTGATTCTCTTTTGGCGGCACTTAATATTTGCCATAACTTCATGGTGTTCACCTCCAGCAAGAGGAAGGTTTTCCAACATCAGCACATACTTTATAAGTTGTCTTGTTCTCATAATAATCACTCCTATTAAAATGTCATAAATTTCATCATTGGTTTTTGAACTTTAAATTCCATATCTCCAATATGCTGATTGATTCTTGCCAGACACTTAACGACGGCGTTCGTTTCGCCCTCGCTGAACGGCATGCAGTAGCCTTCCTTATCGGTATTGCACAGCAGCACGTTACCGCACAGGCACTGATCATGTAAACGGCCGTAACCATAAATAGCACTTGCCAGCTCATTGGCCACCGGGTTTTCATTTTTCAAAAGAAATTCTTCATCGAAAATCAGTGTAACACCGGGAATGATTCCGAGTTGTCCGTCGAACTCTACCAGCTGAAGCGGAACTTCTTTAATGTCGACGTACTCGCATTCGCACAGTTCATACATTGACTTAAGCGTGATAGCTCCCTCGTATGGTACTTTCTCCACAGAATTGGTTTTGCCATTGGCATCAACCACAGTTTTCAGTAAAATTGCATAGTTCATAAAATCGACTTCCTTTCTAAAGCTATTGGCAAGGACTTTGAACCTTCTGCCCGGTAGCTTTACAGGAGCTTAAGCTCCTGTCATCAGCTTTTAAAGCTCTATACCTCTTTCCGCTGCAATTTCTTCCAGCTCTTCAAAGTGCTCATTCAAGCATTGATGATGCCATGGGTCGCGCGAGCTGTTGTAAATCTTAATCAGCCTAGCGTTTTCCTGCTTTAATTCTTCATTAGTCATGTCTTTAGGTTCTTTCATTGGTTCTTCCTCCTTAAATTTCAATTTCACCTTCGGTAAATTCTTGATAAACAGTTTGTGCAATAGAATAAACGCCATATGATTCTGCACATTCACTAAGAGCAGCTTCGGCCATTTTAGAGAACGCATGGTCTTGTTCCTGTTTTGAAGCATTTGGATTGTTTTTAAGCCAATCCTCATAAGCATTACTTGCTTTATCTGCAATGAATTTTTTATCTATCCATGCATTATAAGCTCTACATTTCTCCTCTCTCAGTACGCCGATTATGTAGGTTAGTTGATTGTAATTTAGTTTCATTGTGTTTGACTCCTTTCTATTGTTCAATCATGGTAACATCGTAGCGGCAATATTTATATTCAACTGTATCTTTACCCCAGGCAAAGGTTCTTCTGAGCTGAAATTCTCTTCCGTTATAGCCGATGCTGAACAGAAGATAATCAACTGTATATCCATTGCTTGCGCTTTCAAGCAGAACAATCTGCTTCATCGCCGGAGCAAAACCGAAGTATTTTTCCAGGCATTTGCAGGCAAGCTTTTTCATTTCTTGTTTTTCTTGATAAGTCATTTTTAAGTCCTCCTTAAAGTTTAAGCTTTCGGCACAGGGTTCGAACTGTCTGCCTGCCAGCTTTACAAAGGCTTTCGCCCTTGTCGTCAGCTTTTATTTAGCTTCTGTGATTTCTTTGAGCATCTTTTCAAGCTCTTGAACTTCATTCAATTTTCGTTGTGCTTTATTTCTAGCAACGCTACTTTTAGGGAATTTTTCTGCAATTTTTTTAAGGTCGCACCAAACTAGCACTGCTTCCCTTAATGCTGATTTTAATTCTTCTTGTGTCATTGTTACGACTTCCTTTCTTGTAGGTTACTCTATCTTCCCTACACTTATATTATACTATTAAACTCACCTTTTGTAAAGAGTTTTCTTTATAAAAGGTGAGTTTTTCTTATTATTTTTCGATATTTTTTTCTTTGGCAAGACGAGCTGCCCTTCTGCGCTTTTTATCTTCCAGCAGGTTCACGCCATCTACGCCAAACAGCAAAGCGGTTAGCTGCTCAACGGCATCGTTTGTGTCACGCCATATCTGCCTTTCGCTCACTGACCATTTTTGCGCAAGACTTGCTACCATATCGGTAACATACGCTTCCGGCGGACAAGGTTTAAGGAACAGCACGTCAAGCACATCTGCCCGGCGCAAATCTTCCTGCTTGCCGCTGTTATACCTGGTCTGCTTGTAAAGTGCTATCATATCATCCATATAGTTTATCAGCACTTCTGTTCGCATTGTTGAGCTTATAATGCTTTCAAGCTTCAGCTCATTAGCTCCCATGCTTTTCAGGTTTTGGAACGAATCAAGAATCTCGATAGCTGAAATCTGCTCATCGTCGATATTGACAATCTCGCTAGTCTTTAACGCAGCGTGTTCCTGGAGGCTTCTGTAATTTTTTAGCAGCAAGCGCACATTATACAGTCGCTTGTCGAAATCCCTTCGCTGTGCTTCTTTGCTGTACAAATCATCACACAGCTTTTTAGAGGTCTTTTTGGCGGTCTGCTCTGCCACACGTTCGATAAGTTCTTCGAAATACGCCAGCGGAACGGTTATCGTGCTTTGATTTTCATTTACAGTCATATCTTCCATGCGCTTACTCCCTTCTGTTATTTAAGTTCTTTGATAAGGCGTTCCCGATACCACTTTGCTTTTAGGCAATCTTCTACGCCGTTCTTTTCTTCGTAACGCCATAAATATTTGATGATGTTGGCAACGCAGACAGCTTCAATGCCTGTTTTGCCAACGGTAGCAGCCTTTAGAGCATCTATACATTCAATATCGCCTTTGGTGTAGTGTTTAGGATGATTTACGTTATTTTCAGGCAACAGCATTGTGAATGAGCTGTTATATGCAACATATTGATTCTTACTGTGCGCTTCTACGCTTTCAAGCGGCGTTTTGGTTACTTTCATTACTTATGCTCCTTTATCCATTTTTTGTGCCTGGCAACCGCTCCAGCTGTAGGTGAAAGCGTTTCAAGATACATGGCTTTCAGTATTTTACACTGCTGGATTTTCCATTCGCTAAAAGCATTACAAGTAGCGTGGCAGCCTATTTTTCTTTCTTCGCATCCTCTGCATGGTGTTTTCATGTAGCACCTCTAAAATAATTCTTGTTGGTTGCTTATATCATTCGGTGTTTTAGTGGTAATGCCGGGATATGATCCTGCGAACTTTTTCATCCGGTATAAGATAAAGCTTAGCGTCCTGTTGAGCCATAACCGCCACCACGAACAGCACTTGCTTCATCGTCCGAGGTTACGCAGTAACGGATGAAGATTCCCTGTGCACAGCGTTCACCTTCTCTGATGATGATAGTTTCGCTGCCATTGTTTCTGAATTTGACACCTATATTGCCGTCATTATCCTGGTTGTTAGCATAATCGCTATCAATAATGCCTACGCTGTTAACTAGCGACAAATTGAACTTAACCGCAAGACTGCTGCGGATGAACAGCATCAGAACCATATCGCCAGGCATAATAGCTTTGATGTTCAGCGGAATAAGTACGCTTTCACCGCCAGCTGGAACAAAAATATCTGTCGGTGCGTAAAAGTCATAGCCAGCAGAAAACTGTGTGCTACGTTGCGGAAGTTTCGTGTTCGCTGGTGCGTCAATTGTCGGTAAAAATTTAATCATCTTAAAAACCTCCTAAAATATCTCTCCAAATTATAACCAGGATTCCGATTGTGCCAACGATTGCAAAAACATCCATGCAAATCATAGCAACAAGATTTAAATATTTCACTTTACCACTCCCTGTTTAACATCCATAAAGCTACACACATAACAGCCACGTCAAGCAGTGTGCAATAGATAATATCAGTTAAGCCTATTTCCATTGCCTGCACCTCTACCAATCTTCACTAATTTAGCTCTTTGCTTCTTTATGGTATCTAACAAATATTGCTGAAAGCGACAATCGTCATCAAATGCAATTTCTCCTGTTTCTTCCAGCTTTCTTTCCATGTAGTCGAAATTGCTTTCAAGTTCAGTCTGCATTTGCAACAGCATCCAATCCGGAAAGTTTTCCATGTTAGCATTCAGCTCATTTTCAATTTGAGTTAATGCCTGTGTGCCTATCCTATGCACGGCATAGCGAAAAGCAAACAGCAGGACAATTAATTTTTCATCTTCCATTTTTTATCTCCACCTTTCTTATCCAAATACCATTGGCCAGCTTCTCTAAATCTATTTTCTCACGGCAATACGGACAAATTGGCATCATTTCATTCTTTCGCCCCATATGTTCCTGTAGCATCTTCAACACACGCTTATAAGGCCTAAACTTCGTGCCAATCTCGTAGCATCTTAACGTCTGTTTCCTGGCTCTGTCATATTCCTTTGCTATTGCTTGCCAATCGTTACACATCAGCTCCAGCACCACAATAGGCTCAACCATGTTTCCGCAGTGATTGCAGTAACAGATTTTTGTGTCCGGATCTACTGTAAAATTGATAGGCTTTTTACTGCCACCATAGATGTCTGTTTCTTTATAGCAATGACATGTATTTCTGCCCTGTTCACGCTTAATCGGCAAAAACTTTAATATTTTCAATATATATCACCCCTTTACCAGAACGCTATACTTTTCCACCATACAAGGTAACGTTTTATTATTGCCTTTCCTCTTCCTTAACGCTCAAGCGCTCGAAGGCTGTGTCAGCCATCGAAAAAGCTTCGCTGATAGCAGCTCTGTAGCCGCATTGCTTGTATACATCTTTAACAGTTTGGTACATCGCTTCAATAACAAATTGTCTAATCGTTGGATACTGTCCGTTAACTCTGCTGCTAAAATGTCCTTCGCCTTTGCTATATGCGAGCATGTATGGAGCGCCGCTTTCTTCCAGCAGTTTTTGTGCTTGTTCTACCTTTTTGTAATCAATCTTTTCGTAATCAATCATTTTTTATTCCTCCTTTTTATATTTATAAAAAGCGGCAGCGTGGGAATTCTTGACATCAGCTATACGGCTTCGCTACGAATATTCATCAATTCTTATTCGCAACTAACATCTACTGCCATTCGGCAACCCAGCCGCCGCACCCATGGGCTAGTTATTTATTTTTACTGTTTATAGTTAAAGCCAAGAAATCGAGAATTTGCAAGGCCTCATCCTTAGTATCATAAGTGCCATAGACACATTTCTCTCTGTCCGTATACACGCAAACATCCCACTGTTTCTTGATGCCTCTTTGATATGTTTTCAGTGCATCTATTTTCTTTGCTTTTATCCATCTCGTTTCGCCAATCTTTACTAGCATTCTTTTCACCCTCTTAATTCAAATCAATATAACACCAGCGAATAACAGATATTTCGCCGCATATTTCGGTATCGTCCATATCACGAATGCCGTTACCTTCTCTGAACCCAATCAAATACTCTCTTGTCAATTTAATTTTGTTTGGATTGATTTCAAAGAGGCAGTCTTTCAATTCTACCGGCATAACATCATTACCATGCCATTCGCCGCATATAGGTTTGTTATCCATTCTCGCCATCTCCTAAATGCAACCTACTATCTTCGACAATCCAACCAATCTTTCTGCCACAGTGAGGGCAATATTGATAATTTTCATCGCGGTCAATAAATCTAGCGCCGCATTCGTCACACGCATATTCCATCATCGGATAGTCGTATACAGAGCAACTTACTTCTGACACCCTTATTTCTTCCATTCTTATCACCTCCTCGGCCATTTTTTGACGGCTTCCGGGTGCTTTGCTTTCATTCTTTGCACAAACAATTTTTTTAAACTGAGCCACGCATATCTATTTCTTCTAAAAACAACATTTACGGCACGTCTAATCATTACTAAGCGTGGCAAGAATTCACTTCCGGGCGGTTTCAAATGTTTGTAGTCGTTTAGCTTATTGCCAATGGTTCTTTTCATAATTGCCTCCTTTTTTCAAGGGATTTTGCAACCTGTTGCGGTTTTCTCTTCTTAACGCTCTCTTACCCACTTTTTGGCAAACAGTCTCAGATAATGAATATACCCGTTATCGGTCAGCGGTTTAACCTCTTTGCGCACTTTAGGCTTTAAAACTGTTGTGATTGGATAACCATCTACAATTAAGCCTGCACCTTTTTCCTTGCACGTAGTCTTAATTTCATCCTTATGTTTGCTATAAAGCTCATTTGGAACGAAATAGTAAAAGCCTTTAATGTCTGGGTGGTCGTGATACTTCTCTTTCTTTTGGTCTGCCCTAAAATCAGAAATACTGATTTTAACTTCGACCTCATAAAGATAATTACTATTGGTTATGTACAGAAAGTCGGCTTCGTAGCATCCCGAGTATCGGTCTTGCCGTTCTCCGCCGTCCCATACTCTCCAGTACTGGTCCATGATGATATTCGGACCGCAATCTAAGCCACGTTTAATGCTGTAGAAACGCCCTAAACGTAATACAAGGCTATCTTCTGTATGTTTATCGCCATAATTCATTTAAAGCCCTCCTAAATTTTATACTCCACTCCTATTTCCGCAGCCACGGCAGGGAGTGCAGCTTCTGCTTCTTGTTTAGTTCTAAATACCCAGCCTTTGTCTAATGCAGCAATCTGCCAAGGGAACCCGGCCCAATTCCATTTGGTAACATACCAAACGCCTTTATGTGGGCAAAATCGTGAGTTATATTCATATGTTGTGAAGCTAAATGTATAAACCTCAGTGCCTTCCTTCGGCTTCCAAGGCAGTTTAACGACTTCGTCCTTGCCCTCCACCAAAGCAACAAAGGCTGAGTTAGTAGATATGTAGGGTATTTCAATACCGTCACCATAGGTTACTTGTAATCCGTCGCTGTTAAAGCTATAGGTCATCAATTCGTTTTCGCCCTTGATTTTAAACTTTTCGCCCAGCTTCACGCCCAACATACGGGCGATTTCAGGGATTAAATTTTTACTCATGATGTTTCTCCTTCTTCATTTTTTCTTGGCATTTAGGGCAATAAGCTTTATCGCCTAATTGTTTATCCTTAATAAATTTCCAATCTGTTTGTGCTTCGGCTATAGATTTTTCAGACGGCAATTCTCGTCTGCGCATAACTCCTGTCGGTTCAAAGAAATCACCACACCCATAGCAGAAAAGCGTTAACTCGTATTGAAAACTCATTGCTCTTGCCTCCCTAGCCAATAATCATAGCAGTGCTCGTCAATCATTCCCAGCTCAACGCCGTCCCAATACATTTTGAGACGGGCACGTTTATTGCGAAAATAATGGTAAACATCAGCCTTACTCTTAAGTGGTGATGATTTCACCCATGGACAAGAATTGCAGGCGTTGCTAGTAAAATAACCTGTATAATACCAGTGGCAATGCGGCGCGCTGCATTTCATCTGTCCCTCACGCTTCATCTTGCGCTTCCAGGCTTTAATCTCGCGTTCCATCATCCGGAAGCCGTGATTTTTCTTCTTTCTACCTTTTAACATTTACTTCTACTCCTTAATCTTTCTACCGCACCAGCAGCAGTATGTCTGTCCAATATCTTCGAACGTGCCGCCGCACTTTTCACAGCGGCAAATACCTGTCGCCCCTTCGTAGCGCTCTGTATACGTCGCTACCGTTGTACGGTCAAGCTCATGCTTTAAAGCACGGATATGAGCCGTATAACAGTTGACATGGCTAAGAGCAATTCTTTTAACCGTGCTGCTCCACGTTGTATTCGCATGATATTTTTCTGCGCTTCTTTTGTACTTCAAATGCGCAATTTCTCTGTACAAATATTTCTGCTTCGTTGGCAGGCTACCCCACCATTTCTGACGCTTCAATGTCATTTGTTATTCCTCCTTAATACGGGTCGATAAGGCATCCACAACGTGGGCAGTATTCGTACTCTCCGTAAAGCTCTAGAAACTTTTCGCCGCAACGCTCACATTCAAGTATCTCGGGGAAAATTTTATCTCCCTCGTGTGTTTCGTAAAAGCCAACAAATTTAGCATTTGCTTTTGCAGCTTCAATTTCTTTCCACAGTATCTCTGCGGCAAGCTCACGCCTAATGGCGTGGATAAAAAGTGTATAACAGTTAATACGTTCAAGAATAAATTTTTTACTTGTGCCGTTTTGTTCGATGCTCATGCGTTCTTTTTCTTTGCTCCTTTGGTACTTCAAGTGCGAAAGTTCTTTACGCAGTATCTTTTCGCGTTTTGGCAGGTTATCCCACCATTTCTGACGTTCTGGAGTCATTACTCTTCCTCCTCATAGCCACAGCAAACATCCAGGCTATCACCAATGCTTCTAATGGTTTTGCCCAGGATTTTACAAGTGCTTTTCAGCCAATCAGCCGTGCGTCCTTCTAAAACCTTGTCCATTTCTTCGTCGGTTAAGTCACTAAAGCAAACGCTTTCCCAACGATTGTTACGTTTAACACGGAAATAAATTCCGTCCAAATCTCTATTTACCATATTTCTATTTACCATATTTTTTCCTCATTTCCATACGTACTTCATAGTCTACAACGCTCGCCCGGAACAGCGGATGTGCTTTGCGTATGCAGTAACGATAGTATTTCAACTTCTGCTGTTTACGCTTTACCATGCCATCCATATCAACCACCCAATCGCAGCACCTAGTAGAGCACCAAATATAGCAGGTATACCGATAATCAGTATAAACATGATCATGTCGACAATTACGTTTAATGCTTTGGTTATTTTCCCAAAACCTTTCTCCATGCTCAACACGCAAGAGTAACTCTTTGTGTCCCTCTTCGTTTTTAAGGAAAAGTCAGCCATTATTCTAACCTCTATTTGGATTCTGCTTCCAGCCACCTACAGGACGATACAGATGCAAAACATCGTATATCCTGCCTACGCCGTGTAAATACTCGCTTTCTTTTGGGTGAATCTGATGAACTTCTTCTTCCGGTAGCCAAAACACGTCTTTAACCTGGCACATAACCTCCCATGAAGGTGTTTTATTCGTCGTGCCGCAAAATTTCACGCTCACGTGCTCCCATTGGTTGCCGTCCTGATCAGGCTCAACACCTACAACACACTGCAAGCTCTTTTTGATTCCCGGCAGATGCAGGAAGCCTATTAATACCAAGCCTTCAAAAGCAAAATCATTTTTCTTGTCGGCTTGAAACTTTTCGTTTGCTAAAATTTCCTTAACACTTCTCATCTTAATCTCCTTGCTCCGCACAGTTGCGGATTATTACTGCACTGTTTACATTCCTTATCGCACTCCCAGCAGCATACGTGGCAAACCCCGCTTCTTACGCAGCCGGGGAACGGAAAAGGGCAAACATATTTATTTTTCAGCTTTTTCGTGATTATCGGCTCTGTATCTTTCAAAAAATTTTCGGCAGGCTTCTGAGCTTTAGCCTTGCTTTTGTTAGTTTCCTGCCTCCTAGTTTGCGCAAGGCTCATGATTTTGTGCTTGCACTCCTTACCTCCGCAGCTCATTCCTTGTCGCCGGGCAAGGCTAGATACATCTCTGTAACATTCAGTGCCACATTCGCAAAGGCATTTTGCAACCGAAACCTTCTTTTTAGGTCTGATGCTGATAACGCCTGGAGGATAAATTTCAAGCACTGTCAGCATACCTATTTTCTGCCCTAGCAGATAGCTCCAATCCTTATTCTGCATTAAACCGACTTCCTTTCGCTTTACTTTAGCCAAATAGTGCCATAGCACGATGAGCATCTAAACGCCCATTTTACAGCACCTTTTCTGTCTACAATCTTTGCGCCGTAGACAAGCTTTATGTTTTCCTGCTTGCAATGAGGGCAGCACTGCTTGCCTTCGGCTGTTGTTCCAAGTAGATATTTCACTGTTGCCCCTCCGTTACAGTCAGAAATTTTAACACTCTGCCTGTATTACTGATTCTGTATTCTTCCAGGTCATCACGCTTCAGGTACTGCCTTCCATATAGTGATTTCATATTCTCCCATACAAGAAACGGCACATTGTAAAAATCTGTCAGATTAAACGATACCAGGATAAAGCACCTTGCTCCTAAAAAGTGATGAACCTTAAGGTATTCGAGCTGGTGCGGTTCAAGTCTGCTTCGCAGCATCTTGTCACCGTCGGTGTGCTTCGCTTCAAAGCACACCGCTAAACCACCTCTAAGCGTCCCCTTGTAGTCAACGCCGCTTTTCTTTGCATAGTTGGCAATAAATTGTCCATGCGCTCCATAAGGACGAATATAATGCACAGGCTCACTCTGTTTTTCAATCTTTGCAATGCCGTGTTCTTCGTAATACTTGCATCCTGCGTCAATCATCTTTTCAAAGAATGAACCGCTTGCCTTGCTTCGCTTGCCTACAAGGATACTTTTAAGCTGATTCATGTTTCTTGTACCCCTTGAATTTCATTCTGCTGAAAGCATATCTCAGATAAGCTAAGTCCTGAAGCACATCAATGTATTCAAGCTTATCAACATACACCTTGCTTCTTCCCCACGTGCTAATCAGCTTCATGCTAGGATTGTAGGTCTGGTGATATATCGTACGATACAAAAAGCAATATTCACTGCAAATCTTCTTGAAGTCATCTTTCTTTAATTCGATTTCAGTGAACGCCAGCTTACGCAAGCGGTTAACTTCGTCTTTAATCTTCATTCTGCACCTCGCTTAAAACGGAATCTCCTCATTAAAAGGTACTGCGCTGCCAAAACCTTGGAAGTCCTGGCTTTCTTCTCCCGGTTTCTGCTGGGATTCATTCCCTTGCTCTCTACGCTCAATGAATTCAAAGTGCTCTGCAATAACCTCGGTTACATATTTCTTTTGACCGTCTTTAGCTTCATAATTGCGAATTTGCAGTCTGCCTTCAACTAACACACGCTGTCCCTTGCTAAGGTAGTTGCCACAGATTTCAGCCTGTTTACCCCAGATAACAACAGGGATAAAGTCAGCTTCACGCTGCTTGTCTTTCGAATAAGGTCTGTCTACCGCAAGCGTGAACTGAGCAACAACCTTGCTTGTAGAAGTGTATCTTACCTCCGGGTCTTTTGTCAGTCTGCCTAATAAAATGATTTTGTTCATGCTTTTTGTTCCTTTCTCTTTAACGGATTGTCCTGGCAGAAAATTTCGCCGCCTTCTTTTTTGATTTTTGCTTTGATTTCGGCAATAGCTTTATGCAGATAATAAACCTCGCCGCTGTCATGATACATATTGATATAGAAATTTACTATTGTAGTAAAATATCTCTTATCTTTATCACGATTTACACTTTCAGTGATTCTCGTAAGCTCTTTAGCGTCCATAATTCCCTCCTATAATCCTAATAACTTGTTGGTAGCAGCAAAGCCTTCTGCAACCTTCTTCCTGCGTCTGCTTGCGTGTGTAACCTCTACCGGGTGGCACATCTGCAAAATGCGGTCATAGATTCTTGTTTCCGTTATCGTCTGAGGCTTTTTGATTGCGTCAATCGGCAAATTTGTTGTAATGATTGTAGGCAATCCGCTCCGGCAACGGCTGTCGATGATCTGGAACACCAACTCCTGAGCAAACTCCGTGCGCCGTTCTGCTCCTAAATCATCAAGCACTAACAACTCAAATTGATTAAATCCGTCAAGATACGCTTGCTTTTGTTCCGTTCCCCACAAGGTATTGAACACTCTGCCGAAATTAGTCATTAAGCAAGCTACGCCTTTATCAATCAACGCATTGACAACACACGCAGCGGCGAACGTCTTTCCGCTTCCGGAATTTCCATAAAGCAGTAATCCTTTATGCATCCTGCGAAAATCATCGTAGTGCTCAACGAAATTCTTCATTGCTCGCATCGTCCGCTCGTCTGAGCCGTCATCATGGCTAAAAGTCTGTGCCTGAAGCTCACGCTCCGGGAAGCCAGCTTTTCTAAGCTCTTGCACCCTAGCAAGTCGCTTTTCATGTTCCTCACGCTCACGCTCTGCCTGAAGCTCTTCCGCTCTGCACTTACAGATACAAGTTACAGTTCGCTCAACACCAAACAAGAAACCTCTGCATTGCTTCGGCGTATGGCATTTACCACACATAAGCAATCCGTTTTCGTAATAATCATTTTCGTTTTGCTTGTTAAGCTGTGAAGCATTTTTAGCAATGTGATTTACAGCAAGCGTTATCGAATTCTGAACATCATCCGCATTCATGCTATCACCTCACTAAAAATATTTGTCCAGGTCTGTTTGATCGTCCGGCGGTTTAAAATCATCCGGCGGTTTCTTTGGCTTTTGATTGTCACCGCTCGCAAGGTTTCTTGCAACTCCCTCACAATAGGCTATTGACTTCTTGCCTTGCTGCGCTGTTATCGTAACCGCCTGCATGGCTATTAGCTCGCCTTGTTCCTTAGCAATAGTCTGTAGCCGCTCCGCAATGTATGGCGTTATCGGTGTAATGTTCTGATTCCAAAAGGCAACAGGATTATTATCGCTCATAACATTTTCGTAACTGTTACACGTAACGGCAGCATTTTTATCGTAACAACCACTACTAAAGTTATTGTTGTTACTCTTACTCTTATTCTCTTTCTTATTCTCGTTCTTATTCTTATCCGTAACATCTGTGTTTGTTACATCGTTGTTACGTGTAACATCTTGACTTGTTACGCTTTTGTTACACGTAACATCTTCGTAACATTTCGTAACATCTGTGTTTGTTACGTCATTGTTACAGGTTTTGGATTGCTTCTCACGCTGCCTTTTAACTCTCATTGCTTCCTTGCACCGCTCACGCTCCTTGAGCCTTGAAAGCTCTTCGGCGTTCTGATACTCACCCCAGCCTACAATATAGATATAGCCGTTATCCTCTATATCAATCATGTTATACTGCCGAAATACTTCTAAAGCAGTTTCCGCAATTTTAGGCTTAAAACCACCAACAGCAGCTAAGGTTTTTGGTGTATACGCTACACCTTCGGTAGCGTATACATAACCACCATCGTTTTTTTTACGAGCTAAAGCTAACAGGAAGAACCACATTAATGCCAGGCTATCACCAATCTTCGTATCAGCACGCAGTATCTTAATCTTGTCACTGTCGAATACATCAGCACTAACCTTGAACCAGCTCTCCATGTCGCCCTCCTATCGTCCCTACTATGTTTATCTTCGTCCAAATGAGGTCCGAGCTTGCCTTTATGATGTTCGTAGCATAGCCAGATCGTTAAACCCAGTTTGTCCGAAATCTTTCTCCCGGCTGTTCCGAATGTCACATGATGACGTTCAAGGTTACGTGTAGTGCCACACATAAAGCACTCCTTGTCGCTCTGTAATATGCTTTTCTTACTCATTTTTTTCGCTTTCTGGTGTCTTGAACACCGCATTATTAGCAACAACATTAAGAGACTTAGCATTTGCAGCTTCTTCAATTTCTGCTGCGCTAAAATCTTCTTGCTGTTCTTTCATCTCTGGAATTTCTGCCTGTGCTGCTTCTATTAACTCTAAGCGTTCACGAATAGCATTATGTGCTAAGCTATAATTTGGAGCTTGCAACAACTGCTCTAACTGTTCGTATGTCAGCTCTACAATATCTGTCATACCATTACGAGTACGCACATAAGCTTTCCCGTATTCAAGCTTAACGAATTTATTTTCCGTGATTTCTACACCACTATCACACCATTGACGAATCTTTTTGCCGGTCTGCGGAGTAATTACTTCACACCAATCAACAAATAATCCGGTTCTGTCTTTTGTGGCAGCAGCCATATGACGCTCGACGCTGATGTCAAACATCACTGTAAATTCATACTCTAAGCCGTCTCGCTGAATGGGAGCTAGTCCCATTTTTATCGGCATTTTTTTGCCTTTTTCATTCTCTACAATCTCATATGCCTGCTTGCTTCTCATGCAAACAATTACGTCCATTTTTGCTTGGAGAATTGCGTCAACAAGCTTGTTTTGTTTCGGAGTAGCGTCCTTCCATGCAGTAAAACTATTGCCGCTTCTTGTTGTTGCCGCTTTCTTATCAACAAAATCAAGAACGCCGCCTTCACCTGCCCACGCATGAGATAAACTGTCAATAATCAACACGTTATATCCTGCTTGCTCTGCTTCATGGATGTAATCAATGTACTTTTCCGGTGTAAACGGGGCGGACATCGGAGCTACATCGTATTCGCACAGATTACTGTACAGTTCGCCGCTGCCATTTTCCGTATCAATCATTGCAATCTTATCGCCTAATCCTTGCGCCAACTGCAATGCGCTGTAGGTTTTACCGCTGCCACTAACACCGGTAATAGCAATTTTCAAAAACGCTTTTTTGCGTTCAGCCTTTTTAAACAGTCCCATAATTCACTACTCCTTATTTGCCCGGTCAATTTTATACGCTTCTTCGTACTCTTTGATGCTATTCAGAATTCTTTCGCAGTTTGATTTCATAAGCATTGCGGCTTTGTGAAATTCCTCATCGTTTTTGCCAAGCCCGGCAAAATCGGTAAAGTTAGCTGTCTCAACGTCAAAACATAAGCCGTATCTTGCGTCAGTCAATGCGTTCATATAACTTCACCTTCCTTAACCAGCTCTTCAAGTTTGCTGTGAAGCTTAAGAGTTGTTTCAGCATCCCAGTGACAGCATTCACGATAACTGCCAACTTTAGGATATGTTTGCATATTCACCGACAAGCTGTTAACGTTATAGCTTAATACATCACCTTCACGCACAGCCTGTTTTTCCTGGTGGTATCCGTAATGCTGATACTTACATTTGCCATCCCTGGTACAGTGTGAGCAAGTCTTAAAGTCTTTCAACCAGCTCTCTTTCGTCTGCTTATGCTCACCATGCTTTCTTTTTCTAAAAGCTTCGAATCCTTCCATGCTAAGTCCGCTGCGAGCTAACACGGCGTTGACCTGTTCATTAGTTACCATATACATCCTCCTTTTGAATTCCGAAACCAAGTTTTAAATCAGCATAGGCTTTAACTACTCTGCCTTGTGCAGTTGTATAGCCTTTTTGCTGAAGCTCTTTGTTCCATTCCCTTATAAGCGAGTAGCCTTTTCCAACGCCTACGCCTAAAAGGTTGGCAATGTCTTTAGCTGTGTAGAATCTTTCCATGTTTGACAACCTCTTTTCCGTATGCTATACTATATATGACCTATTTTATAAACCGACTTCCTTTCGACTTTATTTAATAGGTTAAAGGCTCTCTATTAGCGTGGGGGGTCTTTTCTTTTTGTTCATCTTCGATACCAATCAATACAAGCAAAGCCTGTACACCTTCCCGGCACTCTTTTAAAAGATTGTCACCGAGGTGCTTTTTTTGTACCGTTTTCGCTACCATTTGCGGAAACAATTCAACCACTTCACCGACTTCTTTTTGCGCCCTCAACATATTCACTGCTAAATCATCAGCAGGAGGAATAAGTCCAAAAACGTCGCAGAACACAACGTTCTTTTGCAGGTGCTGTACACGTAACCACGGTGTACGATAGAGTTTTGACATTGCCAATGCAATAGCATCCGGGCATTGTCGCCAGTCAATCTCATAATCCTTTAAACAGCTTGCAGAGATTGCAAGTCCTTCTGCCGCATTTACACGGCTCATCCCTGCGTACTCTCTAGCTACTTTGTAGATGTTAGTTTGAGTTTCAGACATTGTATAAACTCCTTTCTTGCTATAATAGGCTTATAGCAGTTAAAGCTTTTTAGCCTGCTATCATTGTTCTTTCACTGTGTAGTAATTAACAGTGACTACATCTCCAGGCTGGAGATAACGGCGGTTGGCGGTCAGGTGCTGGTTGTCTTTGCTCACGTTATACCAAAATTCATCAAAACAAATTCTTGTTTTGTTGAGCAGGAAATACTTGTCAGCGATTCCATACATGGTTTCGCCTTCTTGTACAACATGAGTGACTGTATGCCTTTGCACCTGGCTGTCCGAAAATCCGCCAATAAAACTTAAGCAAAACCATGTTGCTGCAATCAAGCAACAGACTCTTAAAGTCTTAACTAACATTTCTTCATCACTCCTTCACGCCATTTCATCAATGGTCTTTCCAAAAAATCTAGCAATGTTTTTTGCTACCGTAACATCTGGCTCGTATTTACATTGCTCAAAATCGCTAATCGTTGTTTGCGGAATTCCGAGCATCTCTGCCAGTTTTGCTTGGCTAAGACTTCTTGCAAGTCTTAACTGTTTTAGCTTTTTACCAAAACTCATATTTTGCTCCTTTCTGTGTTAACGTTTTTTCGTTAACTATATTATACTACATTTTACTTCATTTGTAAACGATTTTCCGTTAAAAGATTTTCTTTAACCTTGCTATAATATTCAACGAATAAACGTTGAAAGGTGGTATTTCCAATGACTTCTAACGAATGGATTGCTAACAAGATTAAAGCTCTTTGCGCTCAACACAATATGTCAATCAATAAGCTTGCTCTTAATGCTTGCATCACGCAGTCTACGCTAAACAGTATCATTCAAGGCGAAAGTAAAAATCCTAAAATCTCTACTCTTGCTAAAATCTCGAATGTATTCGGCTTAACGCTTTCACAGTTCCTTGTTGGCATTGAAGCTGAAACTGACATTTTAGTGTAAAGCGAGGGGTAATTTAATGAGATTAAACTATGACTTAATTCGTGACATCATGTTAAAAATTGAGTTTGAAACTGACGGTCACAGCAACATCTCCCCAACAGGACTTGCTGAAGAATATTTCAATAACTATGACTTAGATGTAATTTTGTACCACATCAAGTACATTAGAGACGCTAAATTAATCGAACCAGCAAGCGATACTATAATTATTGACTTAACACCTAAAGGTCACGAATTTCTCAACAATATTCGTAGTGCTTCAATTTGGAAAGCTACTAAAGAAAAGGTTTATTCTGCTGCTTCTTCTGTTTCTTTAGCTTTGTTAGTCGAATGTGCTAAACGAGCAGCTGCCAGTTCAATAGGACTATAAGGTGTCGTATACAGATTAGCTAAATCTTTAGCTTCCTTAAACGCATTATCGAACAAGAAAAACGGAATTTCTTCCTCATGCAGCACTTGCACGATGCGTTCAGCAGCTTTCCGTGTAGATATTTTCATTTTTGCATTCATGCCCATAGCATCTCTCCTTTACGCTTCCAAAAAGTAATCAACGCTTACTCCGAAGTATTCGGCAAGTTTTTGCAACGCTTCAACATTAGGTTTGTTTCTGCCATTTTTCCAAGTTGAAAAAGCTGAATTGCTAAGTCCTGTTGCCTTTGCAACCTGATAAGCAGTAACGTTGTTTTTCTGCATTAATTCAGCAATTTTTCTATACATTTCAGCACTCCTTTCTTGACGTTCAATTTTGAACGTGATATACTTTAATTGACAAATGTAAAATACTTAAAATTATTTTACGGCTTTAAAGTATTTTTGTTTTACATCTTAGTAATATTATAACATAATGTGTTAGAGTTGTAAAGTAGTTTTGCTTTGCTTTTGTAAAATATTTTTTCGAGGTATCGAATGTACGAAAAATTTGAGGCTCTTCTAAAAGAACACAATACAACTGCATACCAAGTTGCTAAAGCAACTGGTATTAGCAACTCAACATTTTCTTTATGGAAAAGTGGTCGTTCTGAACCAAAAGTAGCGACCATACAAGCTATTGCTAATTACTTTGGCATTCCTGCTGGTTACTTTTATGAAGATAAAGACTATGCTCTCGGTGTAACAGAACAACAAGCAAAGTCCCTCGGCATAGACACCGAAGCAGTAAAGCAGCAGCTCAATGCCCAGCTTCTCGACGAACAGGCTATTAAGATTGCTAAACAGATTCAGAAGCTCGATGACACCCAAAAGATGGCTATTGAGCAAATTATAAAAGGGCTATTGCAAGGCAAAGGCAAGGCCTGACTTCCCCTTCGCCAGCATGGCATAATACCTTGCAATCTAACGGAAGGAGGTTAAAACGAAGTCGATGTCATACCACTAACGAGTATGCACAGCTGATTCGACAATTAACAACAGAGCATGTGTATTTCCTGCTACTCTGCATAGAAATTGCCAACCAACTGGTTGCAAAAAACAAGCTGAAACTGTAAAACGCGGACTTAACGATTCAACTTGATGTTAGGGGGATTCTCTTTAGGGAGCCATTTGTAGAAGAACTACAGCGAAAAGAGGGCGCATATGTCCGTCCTCTTTTTTCGTGTATAGAAGGGAGTCGGTAAAGTGTTGGACTATCCAATTAAAACTAATCAAGAGTTCGTAACTGATGATTTTATAGTAAAATGGGGCAAACATTATGCAACTATATTATTATATTCAAGACTCTCACCCAATGGGCATTATAAAATAATGTGGGGACAAAATGACTATTATGTATATGATGCCAGGTCTGAACGATTGCTGACGTGTGGGCATCGTTGCGTAAATTTATACACTGCTTTTATTGCTGACAATGGCTATTTTTCCCTGGAAGAATGGCTAAATGCAAGCACGTTATCAAGCAGAATTACTATTAGGTCTCTTAGTGGTGACTTGATTTATCAAAACGAATTTCCGCTAAACAGTAAAATGTCCCTCCTTTCAGAAAAAGGATTTTTTGCCGCTGTAGCTCTTTGCAATGGTTCAAGTTCCATTGCAAATAATCTTATTTTGATTGACCTACGAGAAGACGTGGTGAAAGCTGTACCTATTCAAGTAATAGCCGATGCGGATAATATAATAAGCTTTGACACAGACAAGAATATCTTTACTGTTATGACAACAAATAATGTAGCCTACGAATACAGTATTGATGGAACTTTTTTGGACGAGGAAAAGTACACTATTTTTAAAGAATCTAAACTCGTAGGAAAAAGAGCTTTTAAAGCAGCCAAAGAACATCTTAAAAAAATAAACTCTACAAACATTGATGATTATTACAATGTTCTTTCCTTACTTCAACGCTCATTGCAAGACGTATTAATGGATAATGAAAAAGCTAACGTTTACCGTTGCTTAGGCGACATTCAATATCGCTGCGGAAATAAACTGATAGCTTTCAACGCTTATAAAAATGCGCTATCTTTCAATGATAAAGTTGGTGTAAAAACAATATTAAAAAAAATGCAAAAAGAAATATGGACACTAAAATGAAAAAAATCTTACTTTTAACAATTTTTCTCCTGTCATTCTGTGCAACTTCTTTTGCTGCAAGTTGGCAATGGATTTATTCCACAAACAATACTACTTTTTCCATTGACACAGCTTCAATAATCAAAAAAGAAAATATGTATACAGCATGGTTAAAAGTTGTTCCATTAGAATATGCACAGCAAGAAATAAACGGGAAAAAAGTAGCATTCATATTACAACGACATAGCTACAAAAACACTGATATGGGAGTTCAAGCAAAATTATTACAAACTGTTTTTTACGACAAAACAAAAGATGTAATTTATACAGATTTTAATCAAGCAAACTGGGAACCTCTTATTCCCGATTCTATTGGAGAATTAGCATATAAAAAAATAGTAGAATCGTATAATAGTAAACATTTACAATCTACAATAAATTGAGGTACTATCATGAAAAAGCTAACAGTATTATTATTATCCCTACTCTGCTTACTCACTGTTGCTTGCGGAGGTCCATCAGCCAAGGAAGAAGCGGAACGCCTGCATAAAGAGCATATGTTAGTCACTAAAGCAATGTGGAATAACGAATTTACTCCCAGATTCCAAAAAATTTTAAAAGAATTACCAGAAGCACAACAAGACATAGAAGCAGCAAAACTTGCAGAAGAATTTAAACCAAAGCCAGAAGAATTGCTAAAAAAAGCTCAAGGAGAAAAAGTTCAGAAACAAAACCAGCGTTTATTAGAATTAATCCAGCAGCAAGATAAAAATTTAATTGATTTCCTTAACTTAACAGCAAGATTAAAAGATAAGCAAAATCTTAACCAGCTTAACTGGAAACAAGACTTTACTAACATAACGATAAAAACAATAAACACAAGACTTGAATATGATAACGAGTATTCAAAAATCACTACCGGCAAAGGTACATATGAGCTTACTCTTGCCAACTTCCAAAAAATTCACGAAGGTGATACTTATCAACAAGTCGCAGAAACATTCAAGATGCCTGGCACTCTCGTTCGTTCAAATAATGCACAAATAAGCGGAGAATATTATTACGAACAGGACTTTGAATGGAGAATTGACGATGCAAAAGTGTTTGTAAGTTTTGACCGTGGAAAAGCTCATCTAACAATACAGCACAATCTAAAGTAACAGACTATTACCCTAGCCTGTTAAAACAATCACTAGCAGGCTTAAAGCCTGCTTTTGTGCTTTTTGAAATAAAAAAGGCTTGAAAAACAGTCTGAACATAAAATTCCAGGTTGCTTTTCAAGCCAGTGTTTTTATACAGTTTATATCGTTATTTTTGTAGATTAAAAATCTTATCAGAGCTTCATATTTAGCTTATATGAGCATTTAATTTTTGCTAATATAAATATAAGTAGAAACCTTAAAAAGTCGCGTATAAGCTAAATATGAAAGAGATTTTTTTGCATTTTTTGGCAAAAATTACATGAAGGGAGCTGCAAAACATGACAGTAACAAAAAATCCGAAAACAGGAAAATGGGACTGCGCTTTTTGGTATAAAGATTGGCAAGGTGTGCGCAAGCATACAACCAAAAGAGGTTTCGACAAAAAACGTGATGCTGAAAAATACGAAAGCGACATGAGAAATAAAACTCATACACATGATCCGAAAATCAGCGAAGTTATTGCAGCATACCGGGAAGAGCTGGACAGCAAACTAAAGCTAGGAGAATTAAAGCAATCGACCGTTGACGGAAAAATCCAGGCATTGGAATATTACGTTCTCCCCTTCTTCGAGAACATGAACGTCGATAAAGTCACTCCGCTTCAAGTTATGCGCTGGCTTGCACTTCAAAACGAAAAATCAGAAAAAGAACGTCTTTCAAGCAGACTGCTAAACCGCATCCGCTCAGAACTTAACCAGGTCTTTGAATTCTCAAAAAGAAACTTCGGAACAAAAAATAACCCTGTCACTCTTACTGACAGGGTAAAGCCATATTCAAACGATACACGAGCAAAACTGTGGACAGTTGAGCAGTATAAGATTTTCTACGATGATATTGAGATAGCTTCGCATAGAGTGCTGTTTAATATTATTTTCTGGGCAGGCTTGCGAATAGGAGAAGTTTTGGCACTAAAAATCGAGGATATATCTCCCTATAAAATTCACGTCGACAAATCACTCATGAGGATAAACAATAAAGACGAATATGTCATCAGTACAACCAAGACAAGAAGCTCCGTCCGGGATGTTGAAATACCGAAATACCTCTATCATCAAATCATAGACTACATAAGCACACTTTACAAGGTCAAAGCCGAAGATTATATCTTTGACGGAATCAAGCCGACGGCTATCAGAACATATATGCGTTATCACTGCATTAAGTTAGGCTTGCCAAGAATCAGTCCTCACATTCTCCGGCACAGCTATGCTTCCATGCTTTATGCAACTACCGGGGATATTTTGGCAGTCGCTGAACAGATTGGCCACGCAGACACAAACACAACCTTCAAATTTTATGCTCACATGATGCCTGAAGCTAATAGAAAAGCTGTAGACAAATTAGAGAGCTTAACTGTGGATAACTCGCCCAAAAATAGCGAATTTTAATTTTTGGAACTCATTTTGAACTCATTTAACAAAAAAAGAACCGCCAAACCCCATGAATACTAGGGTTTGGCGGTTTTTGCTTATAGTCCCTTTTACTGATTTTACCAAATCAGCCACTTTTTTGCAAGTGTTTTTTTACTGCATAGTGCATATCTTTTCGTTTGTTTTTTTCATTTTTTTAGTTGCTTTTATTTTGGAACTCATTTGGAACTCATAAGCAAAAAAGCAGGCTGACTAAACCTGCTTCTTTGTAGCCGTATGTAATAAGAAGATAGTTGAGATACCGAAATGGAAACAAATTCAAACCAAACCACACATATATTATAGCATATGCTTACAGCAGGTGCAAATAATATAATTATTGTCTTTCCTTTGCTCTCATTTGAGCTACCCATAAGTCAAGGACTTTTCCGCTAGGAGCATCAGGGTCACACATATAAGCTTTAGCAATCTTGACAAGTGTTCCGGTATCACCACTGAACACTGCACCATAATCACTATACACCATGTTCAGCACATAATACCAATCTGCTTTATGTTTGATATTGTGTTGCTCTGCTAGTTGGTTAGTCTGCTCATACGTCCAATGCTCACCATTAGTGCCATCTGTGTTCTGCATTTTACTAACAGCAAGCTTTGCAAGTGCTTCGTCAAAGTGAGGACCATAAGCAACACAGTGCAAGTCATACAATGTGCGATAAAAAAGGTCTGGGCAATGCATCTTAAGCTTTTCGAGCGCATCGCAAACAATTTCTTCCATTGCTCTCTCTTTTGTATCATCACCTATGATCTTGTTCCAATAGTCTTTATAGGAGTGCATAACCACACCCCCTTACGCCAATTTAACAACACTAATAGCTGCTCTGTTGATAGTTGCTGCTGCCGTTGCCTGTACCTGCAAACTAGTTGTATTATTCACAGCGCAGCAGGACGGACGCACACGAACCAACGTGGTAAAGGAAATATTCACCGCCGTGTCAGCAACGCCAGTAACAACACTTTCTGCACCATTGATAACAGAAGATGTGCTTTCCGTGGTACTCAGAAGCTGCAAGCCAACATTGCCAGCAGCAGCAGGAACAACATCAGCATTTACACTAACAAGGTATAAACCACGAATAAGGCTAACACTAGAGCTGCCAGCAGGATGTTTAATAGCAACGCCAGTCAGAAGATTATTAATAGGGAAGCTAACAAAACCATTAGCTGCGACAGACTGAGCAGCAACAGCCGCAGCGTTTAAAGAAGATTTTTCATAGCAAATCATTTTTTTCACCTCTTTACGCAATCAAGGTATTTTTTAATACCTTTAAAATTTCTCTTTTTTTAAAGCAATAGGGACGGCTTGCACCGTCCCTAATACAGTGCAGTTAATGCACATGACTTATTATTATGCTTAGCCTACATTATAAGCACAGCCACAAGCACCAGCTACATTAGCAGCGACACTTTGGTACGGACTAGATGTAATATACGCAGGTTGCGGATAAGGTCTTAACGTGCCGATAAGGTTTGCACTCTGTGCCTGTTGAGATAATTGGAAATTAGCGGTCTGCAAGTCACGGTCGCGGTCTGCGAGTTTGTCGCGCAGGTCTTGGATTTGGTTGGCAACCAGAACTGCTCTGGTCTTTTCGCCGTCCTCTTTCACTGCATTGACAATATCGCAGGTGTTGCGTGCGTTCTCGTAACGTACTGCATCGATGTTTCGGTTCGTTTCGCAGCAGCACTGTTGCTGCGAAAAACGATTCTCCGCAAGCTGGTTGCCAAGTTGATAACCTGTTTGCATAATGTCGCGTTGAACGCCGTTAAAGCCATTAAGCATGGTAGTGTTTTGAGCATAAAAACCATCACACAGACCGTTTTGAATACCGCGAATACCTTCTTTAATATCCTGCATCGAGAACTGGTCTGCGATTTGGTCGCGTGTCATGCTGCCGTTTGCGAAGATTTCTGCGCCCATATTGCCGCGATTATTCCAGTTACCGCCCCAGCCGCCCATAAGAGCGAAAATGACGATAATCCACATAAACCACATGCCGCCGCCCCAGCCGCAGCCATCACCATAATTATTACGATTCATGTCCATTACAGGTACGATGTTTGCACCTTCCATAATTTTCACCTCCAAAATTTATCTAAAATCCCATGTGCGCACTACTGGGATTTTAAGCCAAACTGTCCTACAAACTGGTCAAATTGCTCATTATTCATGCCACGCTGTTTAGCAAGATTTTTTGCTATGCTTTGCAAGTCACTTGTAGATTTACCCTGCCCCATTTCCATCGCTCTGCCCATTAGCGGATTTTGTCCTGCGATTTGACTGAGCATTCCCATTGGATTTCCTACTTGCTGTACCATCTGCATCATCTGGAATATGTTCATCATAGGTCATTCCCCCTATCTGTTGTTCAAGCTTTTCAATTCGTCTTTGCAATGCCAGTACCGTGTTATTATCAGCATATGTAGGAGCTTGCATACCACCATCCTGTTGAAGCTGATAAACTCTAAAAATCGGCAAACCGTCCATGCCTATAAGCTTCTCATAAATTTTTCCTTCGGCAGGAGCAGGAAAATATGTGCTTGTTCCGTCAAGGTCAACTTGCGCTGCTCGTGCTTCTTCAATGCTTGTAACAGGTCTGCCTTTGATTTGCTGTACAGGCTGATAAGCATTTGGCTGTGCAGGGGGCATCATTGTAGGCATTGGTTGTTGATACATTTGTTGTTGCTGTTGCAGATTAGCTAACCTCTGTTGCATCTGCTGTGTAGCTCCATAAGGATTGTAATAATTTCCGTACATCTTTATCACCTCACCTATATTTTAAGTGGTAGCAATAAAAACAATCCCTAAAGCTAAAGACACATTCTCCTATACATTCGGACATAATTTAGACACGATTCAGACAGCAAAAAATGAGCAAAAAAAAATAATCCCCATTAAGAAAAGCTTTTACACTTCTCTTAATGGGGATTACTTCATTTAGAAAGCACTCGATTAATAGCCTTATACGCAGTGCTTATTTCTCTGTCAACAGTTTTAGTGGAGATGTTCAGCTCCATTGCGATTTGATAATTCATTTTGCCGTCAACAAATTTCATCTCACAGATTTTCATTTGCCGTGGCGTTATCTTCGCTTCTTGAAGCACTGCATAAAATGAGCGGCGCGAGCTTTCGGTCATCCATATCCTCGCGCTTTTTAGCAGTTCTCTCATTAAATCACCTTTTTAAAACATAAGCAAGCAGTGCAATCAGACCGATGTTGGCAAACAACATTCCAGCCATGATATAAAACTGCTTATCAATAATTCTTTTGTTTTCAGCAAACAACATTGTTACCATACCAGCAGGCAAAACTTCCTGCTGAACGTTTTCCTTATCCATCATATTATCACCTCAATATAACGTGTTTTTAAACACATTATATCACATCAGCAAATAGATAGTCACTAAATTTAAGCATAATAAAAGCACCCTGCATCACACAGAGTGCTTTTGAAGGACACCAAGCGGAATCCATGTTAGACAGTTTTAAGCAGGAAGGAATTGCACCTTCATAGGCTATATCCGTCAGTGTTCGACTGCCCCACATCGCTAACTCGTGGACTCTGCTTTGTGATTAAACACATAAAACCGATAAAGTTACAATATTGCGCACTACCATAACTTCATTCGAATGTTAATAATAACACTCATTACTTTTATATTATACCACAGCGATTATCATTTTGCAATCGCACATGCAAGAACGAACACCGCACACCCTGCGTACAAGTTACGCTGTCGCTTAATTATCTTTGCCTTCTTGTGCTCCATTTCTATTTGTTCGGTCAATGTCTTGTATAATGCCTTGCTGTCGTCTAACGATTGTTTGGCATTCGCTAATGAGCTTTTGGAGCTGTTCAGTGCCTTCCTCGTTTCGTTTAGCTGTACCCTCGCTTCTGCTAATTGTTGCATCAGCTCGCTCGACGTGCTTTTCTGCGTCGCTAACATATCGCTCGCTATCTGCAATTTCGCTTCTAGCAGATTCGTTTCTTGCTTTAAGCTGTTCCACTGTTTCAGTGATATTGTTATCTGCTGAGGTGCCGCTTCTGCCGTGCCGCCGCCAGTACATATCATTACAGATAAGGAAAAGCAAAGCAATAATAAGACTAATCTTAACAGCTTTATCGATTTTACGTCTTGTTTCATCTTTCATTATAACCTCGTACGATTAATCAAAAAGTAAGCTTCGCCTACAAGCGACGGTTGAACGCTCATAGGCGAAGTAGTTTTGCGCAATTTGCACCTTCTTGTAGAAGATTGTTATAATCCGAAATAATGGTGCAGCGCACCAAGAGCAAAGCCTAAAACAAGGCCTACTAAAAATTTCTTGTCAGCAACAAAAGCTTTTAATTCTTCCATGATTTCACCTCCTTATCTTCCATTGCCAGCATAGCCATAAGCGGGTACTCCGTAAGGCGTAGTTAAGTCAATGCCTGCAACATACTGATATGTATTGTCTGCTCTGTTGGCATAACCAATGCGGTACATCTCACCAACATCGGCAGCAATCCAATAGTAATTCTTAAACAGCTTGTAAAGTGCCTCCAGACTACGCAGGTTGACGCGCTCAAAACGATTCTCTAAAAAACGCTTTACAACATAAGTACTTGTTGGGCACCACATACCGGCATAGATAATGCAGCGTGTATCGTCAAGAGTCGGCACCTGTTGGAGTGCTTCGACGTATTGCAGGCAGTCACGTGATAACTGATCTAATTGTGCCTGTTGCCCTGCGTCATTTCGTAACAGCTCTTTCAGCATCGGCAGTTCACCGCTTGCCTTAATATCAATATAGGTTCTGCCGATAAATTTCTCACCGCCGGGAATAGCTCTCAAAAGCTCATCAGCTCTGTTGCCCTCCCATTGGCTCACACCGATTGACGGATAATCATATGCAGTGCTTTTTGCCACACTATCATAGCCGCCCTCAATACCTGTTGCGATAATGCCTTTGGCGATTTCTCTCGCAAGGCTTTTGTTCCAGTCCATTACTATCACTCCATTTCACTTCTTGATTTCACATTTCACTTGTTTTTTAAGTTGTTACTTATCTTCTAAAATATGTGTCAAATATGTGTCACTTGACTTTTTGCAACAACATCATTACACCTTAAAACCCTTGCTGCATCTAGCTTTCAGCGTTTTTAGCGAAAATTAGTCAAGTGCATTTTTGTAAAAAAGTCAAGTGGCATTATTCAAAATTTACTCGTCATTCTTCACTTTCATTGCTTTAGTCTCTACATACTTGTTGCCAAGCTGCGCAAGCATAAAAGATACACAAGCCATAGCAAAGGCTTCGTAATTGCCCCACGTCTTTACAAAAAACGCAAGGTAGAGAGAAATTACGCAGAACAAGACAAACGCCAGCACAGCGCACAGTCTGCCGATACTCAGCGTATTTTCGTCCTTCTTTAGCATATTCAATAGTTTCTTCATTTCTTATCCTTTCTGATGCGGTTCATAGTTTGGCAGGTCGTTAAGCTGCTCCATTAGACCGTTAATAACTCCGTTCTCCCCCAAGGCTTCATAGCTCTTGTAGCAAGCGTTGATGCTTTCCAGAGCGTAAATAGGAATCCACTTCTTATCGTCGCAGTAATGGTTGTACGCTTGAATAATTCTGTCACGGAGCAAAGCTTGCAGTCCTGCTTTCAAAGCATTATTTTCCTTCTTCTTCGCACGGTATAAAGCAAAAAGATAAGAGATAACAGCACCAGCAATAATATTTATTACAGTTTGTACAGTTGATTCAATCATAAAACACCTCACCACTCCAATTTCGGCAGCTCTGCCAGCAACTCACTGATGGTCGGAATATCTCTGCTTCCGCTTACAACCTGGGCTACTACATCATAACAATGCCGCCATACCTTATCGCGCCACTCCTTAGCAGCGTTACCTTCTTTTGCAAAAACAGCATCGCTGGAATCGGCATATGTGCACGCGCTGATAATGTTATCATAGCCGCGTTCTTGCGCCTTGCTGTCCATCCATTTTTGGACAGATGCTGTAAACTGCTTTGTAAGCTGCTCCGTCTGTTCCTGCTCGCCCTGCTGCCAGTACCAACTAAAATTAGCCTCGATGCTATCGGCTAAGCCGTCGTAATTCTTGCGACGCAAGCTTAACACATTCGCCGTGATATGCTTGTTTCCGTCAGCATCATAGCTTTCTTCGGCGGCGGCGTACAATTCAATTTCAACATCGTTGTTTGCCAGCGGGATAAGTCTATAACTTTTCTCTGGCACCTCAGTAACGCCTATTCGCATATTTAATCAGCTCCTTCCTGTTGATTCCCTTGAGATATTTCTCCTTGAAATTTTTAGATGCGTACCATTTAGTATTACCTATGCGAGATAGCAGAGAACGCGCTCTAAACGGTGTTTTATGCTTCTTCCATTTTCTTATAACTCGCAAGAAACCTAGCACTGCTCTTTTTCTAAGTAGGGTATGCGTATGGTAAAATCTAAACCCCAACATGTCAATCCCGCGCTTATCTACCGGGAATATCTGATAGTTTTTCTTTAACCACAAGCCTTGTTCAGCCAGGCATAAACTGATTTTCAGAAGCATATTTCTGAGTTTCTTTTTATTCGGTCCGAGCAAGATAAAATCATCAACATAGCGCAAATAATGCGCGCTGTTAGCGTGGCATATCTTGTCTAGCTCCAACAATACAAGATTCTCAATCCATGAGCTTGTATAATTGCCAAGCGGTAAACTTGTATGGCTATAAGCAATCTTTTTCATCAGCGCAAGATACTTTTTGTCTTTAATGAACTTTTGGAAAATCTTCATAATCACTTCCGGCTTAATGTTTTCGTAGCAGTGCCGCACGTCGCATTTAAGGCAGTATTTCGTGTGCCGCGCGTCTTTACTAAGCCAGCGCCGAATAGCCTTATAACCATAGCTAGTACCTTTGCCCGTAATACCAGAAATAGCATATGTATCAAGCCTTGATTTTAGCTTTGGCTTAATCAATCTGATTACGGCATGATGGATGCATTGGTCTGGAAAGAATTTAGGCTTATGCAGCACTCTATGCTTCTTGCTGCCGCGGTCAATGATATGGCATTCCTTATATGGGCTAGGCTCGTAAGTGCCGTCCAAGATTAACCGGCGCAACTTCTTTGCATAGCAGTCCAGGTTCTTCAGCATGCGTCGAACGCTATATCTTTTCGCTTTCTTCTTAGCGGCGCACTTGATAGCTGCCTTACATAATTCTTCCGTAACATTTTCTTCGGTTATGATATATCCTAATCTTTTAGTCATTCCGTATTTTTAAGCGACAGTTTTCGAGATTTAACCTACTAGCTGCTTCCTCCTTAATATTTTTACCAAGTGGTAAGGTTGCACGCACCCATTAAATTTATGATTTTAAAATAATCCGAACGCCCCAAAAGCGAACCAAGAGCCCCCGAGCCCGCCGCAGAGAGAAACAACGAAGGGGCCAGCAGCGAGGCCGACGCAGAGCGCGCCACCAAACAGCACAGCGGGCACGTGCCACCTATAGTTATTTTTTATAATTTACTTTCCGGGGGAGGTATCCCCCGCTACCCCCTCATTGAGGACGGTATACGCCGAACGCCCCAAAAGCGAACCAAGAGCCCCCGAGCCCGCCGCAGAGAGAAACAA
>ERZ1034897.70-NODE-70-length-57318-cov-23.192830_pt1 | contig 57318 bp, 66 predicted proteins | sample MGYA00520629_ERZ1034897 | MGnify/ENA primary metagenome ERZ1034897 (study PRJEB33766, sample SAMN09781789) | gut metagenome | biome: gut microbiome | host: Homo sapiens | place: Madagascar | study: EMG produced TPA metagenomics assembly of the PRJNA485056 data set...
TTTATACTTTAATTATATACTTTTATATGTAATAAGTCAAGTGTTTTGCATAAATTTATTAAAATTTTTTTAATTAACCCCCTCATAATTTGAAGGGGTTAAAGGTTACTATTTTTTAACTGGAACATAAACGCTAGCACGATTTAGAGTATTTACAAATTCTTCAAGTTTTGTTATTTCAAATTTAAGGTCAAGAGTGAATGTACCATTACCAACTATACGACAATTATTTAATATCATTTGTTCCTCTTCAGAAAATATTTGATGTCTAACTACTAAATTAATAGCTCTTTTGCTGCTGTGGATTTCTATTAAATTCCTTTTGTTAATACCTTTTATTGCTATATGGTCGGAATTGTGTTTTACAATGTATTTATCGTTGTGAATGTTACAATATTCAATCATTTGGTCAACTAAATTGACTGGTTTTACTTCAACTGGTTTTACTTCGACTGGTGTAGGTTGTACTGGTGGTTGTTCTTCATTTCCTACTTTTGGTTCAACTTCGTCTAGATTATAATTTTCTAGTGCTTTTATACCTACTAGATAACCTAAATCTGTCAGACGAATTGAAGAGTCATATTGTTTTGAATTGTAATTATATTCTCCTTCATCTACTATTACAAGACCTTTTTTAACTAGACTACCAAGAACACCTTTTGCACCTTGTATGCCACAACTTAATCCTTCTATAACTGAGAAACACCAAGCACTTCTATACCAAAATGTTCCATCCTCCAATGGTTCTCTGTCAAAACAATCTTCATATTCGTTATTTTTTAATATCCACATTGCTTCCTTTTCTAAATCTGTTAATTTAACATTTGGAGTAGGTTCAGGTTCTACTGTTTCAGGTTGTTCAGGTTCAACTTGTTCTACAGGTTCTACTGGTACTATTGGTAATTCAACTTGTTCGACTGTTTCTTGTTGTACTAAATTGTACCATCTTAACATTGAAGAAGCAGTTATTGTTTTATCGTTTGATAATTGATATTTTACTTTACTATCTATTTCTATGATATTATTTATTGTAAAAACTTCGCCGTTCTTTTTGTTTTCTATTTGACTGCCTATGATTAATGTACCTAATTCGCTTTTTTTCATTTTCCTTACCACCTTTTACTTTTATTATTTATTATACTTATATTATATACTTTTGTATGTAATAAGTCAAGTGTCTGAAGTAAATTTTTTCACTTTTTTATAAAAAAAAAATAGACCCAATATATATAGGGTCTATTTCGTATTTATATTTTTTCTACATATTTATTACTCAATGAAATCCAACCGGCTCCGGATTTAAGTTTACCCCAGTTGTTTTTTTCTTCTATTATTGTGTAGGCATCACCTTTATGAAGTTCTCCGACTTTGTCATTATCTACGCCAGGTCCTGTTCTAATATTCAATTCGTCTACTATTATTCTCACTACATAAGATTTGAATTCAGTATCTACAGGTTTTGCTTCTTTTACTAGGTTCATAAACCAAGTCCAGCTATAGCCAAAACGTTTATGGCGTAACAAATATGGACAATCTTTTTTAGTCCAATAATAATGTTGTACTATATTTTTAGTCGGTATAGAATATTCTTTTGTTAATTCTACACATAAGGCTGCGCAGTTTTCCCAGACTAATTTTTGTTTTGTTTTATCGTGTGAATACTGACAGTTTTCTATACCTATTGAGTGTCTATTTCCTTTTCCGTATTTTCCGTCGCCTGCGTGCCATGCTACTCTGTTAAATGGTATTTCTTGATATATTTTATTGTAGTCTATTGTGACATGCCACGATGCTATTCTATAACCTCCAGATTTACCATACTTATTGGCATTGTGTAATGCTTTATCCCATGTCACACCTGGCACATCATCGTCGCCAACATTATGAATTGTAATATATGAAGGTGTTAATGAATAACCTGGTACTACCTTACCTGAAGTCATTAAATCTCTAACAACAACGCTAGCATGACCAATAGTACTGCCATGTATTAATTTATAATTTTTTATTAAATTACTTCCCATTCTATCAACTCCTATTTTTTAAACCCTATTGTTTTATCGTCTTTTAAAGTTTTGTTGAGTTCTTGCACAGCTGACTCAATCATTATATCTAATTCTGCTTGAGTAATAGTTATGCCATACTCATACAATAATTGAACTATATGATTTTCACATTGTGCTTTTTTATCATTGCCATGAATATCTTTATAAATTTGTTCTACCGCTTTTACACAATCTTTCACTACGATTTTTTTCATTTCTGTATTTACATATTTTTGATATAGTCTTTTTCCAACTATACCTATATATGCTACTATTACTGCTAGAAATGTTTGAATAATATTTCCTGCTATTTGATTAATTAACTCTTGCATCATGCTCATGTTGTTGTTCAACCTCCTTTTTTAACTGGTCATATATTGAATGTACATAACCATTCCCATGCAGTTCAATATATCTATCTCCTGCATGTATTCGTTCCTCCAATGATAAATTTTCGTTCAAAATAACTAATTTCAGAGTATATTTTGTGTTCTCTTCAATAGCTTCTTGAAATTCATGAATTTTATCATATACTGCTTTTATTGCTTTGAATACTTTGAAAAAAGTTGTAACAATTACAGTAAGTGCAGTTAGAAGACTTGCTAAATATAATATAGAATTTACTCCCATGCTAATACCTCCTTGTTACTTATATTATATTATAAGTGAGTCTAAAAATATAAAATAAAAAAACTACCTACTATATATGTAGATAGTTTTGATTAGTTCGTAATATTTTTAAATTGCAAAATTTAAATTAGGCTTTAGGTACGAATGTTTTACTAACTCCATTTATAGTCACAACAAGTTCTCCATTAGAATTAAATGATAATTGAGATTTATCAACTTTATTATTTACATCTTGCTTAGTTAAAAATGTACTCGGTTTACATAGAATTAAATCATTAACATAGGTATTCCCATAAAAATCTGTTACACTATCTTTAACTGTAAAAGCAATAAATATACCATCTGTGCCTGAATACGAATCATTTATAGTAATTGTTTGATATTTTCCATAAGAAAAATCAGAAAGTTTAGTTAATAATACTTTATGTTTTCTAGTATAAACTTTTACTATAACATCATTACCAGCTGAAACAAATAATTTATATTCAGACATAACAGAAGATGGGATATATTGACCATAACCTATTCCTTCACTATCTTTTTGTTTAACTTTTATATTATGGTCATAATATTCATTCTTTTTTACTCCACTTGTATCGTCTAATTTATCATTTACTTTATTAGCGTCCCAAATAAATAAATTATCGAATAAATTTGAATATTCACCGATAGACAATGTTTTTATTGAACCATTTACAAGAGCATTTAACTGATACGGAATATCTTCAATTTTAGAATAATTAATACTTTTTAAATAGTCATCATCTAATAAATTGGTAATTTTCGAATATGAAAGGGAAACATTTTTCACCTCATAAAATGTATTAGTACCATCATCAGTTGAATAATCATCAACATACATATAAAATTTATTGATATTAGTATCGAATCCAAATTCTATCATAAATGACTTAGATGTATTTTCTTCAGTATAGGAAAGAGTTTCCGAACTAGAATAGTCGTTACCTGTCAATTCTACTTCTTTTGTTATATTATTTTTACCATCATTATATGTGACAATGGCATTTACCAATTTATTAGAATCGGAATATATAGCTAAAAATTTATTTTTATAATTTTCTAATATTAAGTTATCAGGTACTGTTATTTGTTCATCATTAAATACATATGCCTTATAATCAGTTCCATCTAAATTTATATTTTGTTGAGAAACTGGTACTCCATTTTGAATAATATGATGTGTATTTTTTATAGGAAGTATTTCTAGTTTGCTTGTACCATCTTTATATTGTAAATTAATTTCTTCAAATTTTTTAGTAACAGATTTTCCATCTGCATCTATGACTATATCTGGACTTGTATATGGATAATCAAATCCATCTTTTCCTTTTCTTGTTTTCATTTTCTTTGCCATTTATTTTACCTCCTTTTTACTAAAGAGCAGAAATTAATCTGCTCTTATATTGTTTAATTTATACCTAATATTGTCGACACTAAAAATATAATTGTCATGTATATTGTAGTTCACAATATTTTTAAATTGCGAACTAAATTTATACCTCCAATTCTCTTATTACCTTTTCCCAACATTCAGCACAATGGTGAATATCATAATTACTACATTCTTTTATTTTTTCTTTGTCGGGATAATAAGAATAAACACAATTACCTAATATTTTAGTTGCTCTTAAAAAGTTTTGTATTCCAAGATGATTATAAATATCTTTTAGTAAATTTGTTCTTTCTTTTCTAATTTTATTTACATTAATTAAATCATTTTTACATTCTTGCAATGATTTTTCACATTCGCAAAAATTATGGTCATTTTGGTCTAATCTATAATATCCATCAATAAATTCCATATTAATTATTCCTCCGCGGTTTTTATATTGTGAACTAATGAATTAAGTTGAAAATTTAGTATGTTAATTTTGTTTTATTATTCTTTTTTCAATTCATATTTTAATTTACTGATATCATACCCCATATATTCTAGTTGTTCTATATATCTTCTTGGAACTTTCCTATCTATTTTATTATTTTCTATTGAGAACAGCGTTATAGCGGACAAATGTCTCCAACCTTCATCTTTTATTTTGAATTGTATTCTTAATATGTCAATTTCCTTTAATGTTAAATATTTGTATTCTTGCAAATTATTAATGCATCTTGTTCCAAAATGTATCAATTGGTTATTTATTTTAATATATATTTCATTTTCCAATAAATAAGTTTCAGAAATAGTATTTTTCATATCTTTCTCCTTATTCCACAACAAATGATTTTATTTCTCCATTAACAATACCCTTATATTTATGTTCTGTACTGTTATACCAAATAACACCATTATCAAGATTAGTAATATCTGTAGCAAGAACTGGGATTTTTAGACCATTAAGACAATCGTTAAATCTAGCTTGACTAGGGACAGAAGAATTTGCTATAGCTGTTATTTCTAAATTTGCTCCACCTGGAACTGTTTTATCAGAACTTGCTAAACCACCATAATATTTTTGACTTCCATAATTATCTTTTCCACTAAAACTTCCTGCAATTAAATTCCCCCACATTTGAGCATATTTCGTACTAACGTCCATACCATCATATTCATGGTCACCTCCAATAGTAACTATACCAAATTCTTCAACACCATTTGCATTTGGTTTAAAAGTAAATATATGTGCTCTCCCTCTAGTAAATTTTCCTATTAACATTGTTAAACGCCAAATTTCACTTTCGTCCCAACCTTCAAAAACATGCCCCCCATCAACAAATGGACTTTCTGATTCTTCACCTTCAGTAGATGTAATAGTTGAACCACTTGCCCAACGTCCTCCACCTTTGGCTGTAATCATTCTAGCACGTATTTCTGTATCAATTTCTTGAGGAATAGGTGTTGTATTTTTATTAAATCCCATTAAATGTCTAAAATTGTTCCACCATTCACTATTAACATCAGCAATCCCAGTTTTTTTAATAAAACCACTTAAAAAATCCTGTGAACTTTTTATATTATAAATTAAATCTATAATATTACCATTAGCAGAAATAATATTTTTTCCTTCTGATAAAGAAATGTCATTAGTTATAGTTATGTTTTCAACATATTCATTTTTTAATATATAAATTACTTCAACTGGAGTTCCTGCATTATATTGCTCTTTAAGGAATGTTTTAAATTGTTCAGTTGTTGCTTGTGTATCATTAACTATATAACTAAAATTAATTTTAGTTCCATCTCCATTTAATCCAAAAAATAAATTTTTATAGGCTCCTGTAGGGGTAATTGAACTATAATTTTGTATTGTAAAATGTGAACTTATAGCCCCACATTTATTATCATAATTACTAGATGAATTGTGATAATATTTTGTATCAGATATGGTATAGACATTACAAACATAATTATCATATGTGAAATTTTCATCACCTGTAAATGTTATTTTTCTAATTCGTCTAGTAATTTGTTTTTTTATAATATCTAAACTATCAGAATAAACTGTATTATTATTTGAATTTAATAAACCATAAATATTTGGTAAAGAAATTCTATCATCATTAATTGATAATTCCAATGTATCAGCTTTTGAATAACTATCTTTTGTTAAAGTTTTACCAGTTAAAACAACAGATTTGGGAGATTCTGCAACACAATCGTTTAAGATTAATTGGGTATCTTTTACGGTTTTTTCTTCAATTACAGTAGAATCTACTATAGGTAATTCAGTCCCAGCATCAATTTTAGCTCCATCTTCTTTCACTAAATATAATTTGTTATCTTCTATAATAGTTTGTTTCGCAATATCTTTAAATTGTGTACTAACTTCATTTATAGCACCAATTATAGTTTTATTTGTTGTTTGTAAATTATCGTGAGTAGTGTCTGATATGCCTTCCATTGAAGTGTCATCTTCAATTAACTCAATCTGATTTTCTTTAATACTTTTGACTTGTGTATTATTATAACCAATTCCATCTTCCATTCTGTTCAGCTCTGCTGTTGTAATTTTTTCTTTAGCTACCCATGTTTTTTTAGCATATGTTCCATCGTCTTCTACTGCTTTAAGTGGTGCTGCATATGTTGTTAATGCTTGGTCAACAATAGCATCATCAGTTAAATTTGAAGCTCCCAGTTTGTCAAATAATGGAGCTTGAATATGAATACAAGATTCTACCGGTGGTAATGTTACAACTGAATTTTTATTAGAGTCTAATAATCTTATTTGTATTGTATATTCACCTAATTCAGTATCCTCATCTGTAAGTTCTTCGTTTATTGTAAGTAATACAGCTCCTTCACGTGTAGCTTGAATATCAAATTCAATTTCTATGTCGGCGGAGTCGTCTTTTTTAAATTTAACCTGAGCATATGCGGCTTGCATATTTTTTATTAAATTATTAGAGTCATCATTATCATACATATATTTGCTATTAATTATTGAAAAAACTAATTGAATATTTTTATCGTATTTGTATAAATAGACGTCACTATCCATAGTTGCTGTATTCCCATTTACTGTTATAATGCAATTTCTACTTATCATCTTTTTTATTCTCCTCCTTTTCTTGTTTTAATTTTTCATATTGTTGTTGTAAAACAACATATTTAGCCTTGAATAGATTACATTCCTCTATTGAGTCAGCTAATTGTTTTTTATATAAGTTTAGCATAACTTCTATCTCAGACATATAAATCACCTCTTACTTAATTATATAAAAAGAAAGGTGATAAGTTAAATATCACCTCTATATTTATTCTGTATAAGTAATTTTTATTTTGCAAGTACCTGAACATACTGAATAATGTGCTTTATCTTGTGATGCTGGTACAAGTCCCACACCTTTAGCTTTCATGAAGTTTGCTATATCTGTACTACTTGTTAATGTAACTGTTCCTGTAGAACCTACACTAACAGATACAGATTTACTAAAGTCACTTCTAAAATAAGGTGTTCCACTTGGTCTTGAACTATAATTATGTGTTTTTACTCCATGTAAAACTTCTCCATAACTACCTCCGCTTTGTCTTGTGAATGAAATTACAATTTTACTAATATTTTTATTAGCATAATTACTTAGTTTATTACCAAAGAACCAACAACCTACGCAATCACCGTAACCATAATCACCTTGTCTAACTGTACCGTCTTTTTTCCAGTTGTTATAAACTGTTTTTCTATAAGTGTCTCCATAATCAGCAGTTAATGTGATAGTTTTAGTTTCTGTTGATGTGTTGGTATTTGTATTTGTGCCAGATATTGTAGTTCCATTGAATGTTGCGCCTTCAGCACGAATAATACCATTAGAACCTGTTTTATAATGATTAGTGCCGGAACTTCTACTTACTTGAGTTGTAGCACTTAATGATATATCTGAACCTGATAAACTATAAAAGGCATAAGAAGATGTAGTTCCATTAGACGATGTACAATGGACTTTAGACTGAACATATGCTCTTACCGCATTATAACAATTTACAAATGAAACATTATCAATTTTTCCTTGCGCGAAAGACGAAAACTCAATACCACTATTGTTGCCACTTCCATTTCCTGCGTATATAGTTACATCTGCAATTTTTAAACTTGTGTTATATACAAAGACTGAATAATTTCCATTATCTCCAACTCTAGCTCTATTTGGCATTATAACTCCATTATTATTTTCCGCAAATTCATATTCCATAGTTTTTATACCAAAGTATAAATAGCCTTTAATTGTATGATTATTAAAGTTTAATATTATTTTGCCATTATTTTGAGTAGAGAAATGTAAATTACCTTCATAATCGCTAGCAAATATTAGCGTAACTTCATGACCATTTAAATTAACAGGACATGCTTCTTGAAAATCAGATAATGTCGTATAAGTACTTCCATGTTCAAATTCATCTGAATTTGTGCTTGTGTTATCAATAGTGATAGTAACGTCTTCGTCTAATACAGGTTGATATCTAGAATTATTAATAGTATTAATTGTTAATACATCAGTTGATATTTCTTTGTCTACAGACAGCGAGTCAATTTCAGCTCTACCGTCTTCTAATATTCTAAAACTTCCATTTGCTGTGATAATCCCTTCAAGTGAAATGTTTTTTGCTTTTAGTTTTATATCAGAGTTTGCTATTGCTTGTATTGTGGCATCAGTCAAAGTTAAACTTGATTGAGTTGAACCTTTTTTTACTAGCCATTCAAATTTTTCACTTGTTTGAGTAGCTATAGATACTGCTGTTTCCGCCTTATGATTAGCTTCCCATTCGCTACAATATTGAGGAGGTGTGAATCCTACTGTACCATTGGTATACCAAATCTTAAAGGCACTCCATAAATATTTACCTTCTTGGTATGCTGGCATGTCTAATAACCAACCGTATTCGTCAAATGTAGGTGCAGTAGTTTTAGAAGTTGATACAAAATATATTGTCACTACATGGTCTATACCAACACCTTCAGTACCTTGGTCACCCTTAATTTTAGCCCAAGTATAACTACTTACATTAGTTGAATCGTTTTGAGTAAAATCTGTATAAGTTCCTATATAAGTACCTACAGTTTCACCGTTATTTGATGTAAATGTTTTACCCTCGTCATTAGAGTACTTAATATGCAAATAACTTGTTTTCCCATCTGTCCCAACTCCAGGTATTCCTTGTTCTCCCTTTTCACCTTGTAAACCTTGGAATCTATACCAAGTATATTTATTAGGGTCAGTACTATCTGAAGGGTCAAAATCTACATAAGTTCCTATATAAACATTAGGTGTTTCTGACATTTGGTTGCTAGATGTTGGCTTAGCTACACTACTATATTTAATGTGAAAATAAGATGTTCGTCCATCTCCGTCTTTACCAGGAACTCCCTGTTCCCCTTTTTCACCTTGTATTCCTTGTAATCCTGGGTCACCTTTATCTCCCTTAGCTCCAGTAATACATACTGGGTTGCCAAAAGTTTTATCGCCTTTGTTTGTTACATATACATCTCTTAACCATATATATTTACCCGCTTGCGGATTAGGAGCTACTGTATTCCATGAACCGCCTGTTGTAATAGTATTACTAGTTGATAAATAAAACTCATTATATGTCTCTTTTATAGACCCATCTACTGTAGTGGTAGTGCTTGTGACAGTTGACTTAATACCATCGACAGTTTGTTTTAATTGAGATGCTTTTGTAATAGCAGCCTCTGCTTTTGAATTAGCATCATTAGCTACTCCTTCAATAGTTCCTACATTTGTCTCAATTCCATTGACTGTTTGCGATAATGTGGAATATAATACTTTTAATTTTACTTTTGTTCCGTCAAGTTGTTCAACTTCAGTATCTGCTATAACGCCGTCAATTCTTTTTCTTTGTTCATCAACTGATAATTTTACTTGATTTAATTCCTCTAAACTACCGGCATTTAGAATAATTGTGCCGTCATCGCTTACAGAAATGGCAGTACTTCGACCGCCATTTGTAAGTAAATCTATAACTGTATCAATATTCATATCTAACTTAGTATTTCGTAAATCGTCAATTTGTTCTTGTAAATTTTCAGATTGTGCTTGTTTTTGTGCGGCATTAAGTTTGTTGTAATCTTCGGTTTGTTGTTGCATTGAGTTTTCCATTTCTTCAAGGTCAGTTTGAGTAACTTCTCCTTTTGCTAATACGTCTAGTAGAATTTTTTCAAGCTGACCATATGAATTTTTATACTTATTATTCAGTTCTAAAATATGTTCTAAATTAGCCATATTATCAATCCTTTCTTATTCTACATACTAATATAACCTTGCCAGGTTGATTATCTTTTAATTTACGTTTATAAACTGCGTTATTGACAGTTGTAACTTCTATTGTAGTTGCATCTCCGTCAGCATCAAATCCACTACATATTCCCACATGGGAAACTGACATAAATCTTTTTAAATCTTTGCCATCTCTATCCCAAAATATCAAGTCACCTTTTTCTATATTTGACCAATTAGTTGTATCAATTCCAGTTGCTACCCAACCTTTTGATACACAATATTTAGCTATATCTGCGGCAGTTCTACCTGGATTAAATGCCCAAGGTATAGTCGAACTTTTTTTATCTCGTGAAGTCCATTTTTTACTATAAGGCGACTCATTATACGGAATGCCTCGACAGCATAAACCGACGAAAGTAGAGCAGTCTATATAATATAAACCTTCTGCAATTTTCCATTTGGATTTACTTGCATGTGGATTTGTATAAGATAATGGAGTAGTAGTACCATATGTGAATTTAGTTCTATTATCCCAATATGTTTCAGCTATTTCAATTATCTTATCTTTTCCTATAAAATCACCACAATCTGTGTATGTGCCATCACCATGATTAGCAGTTACAACTCCAATATACTTTTTACCATTGTATTGATTAGTTCTGTCTGGATTACTTAAACATAATATTGAGTATTGAGTATCTGCTTTACATATTAATGCGCCGCTACTACAGTCATCGCCTTCATAATATATTATATTCGATTGTGTAAATTTTGTAGGTTCAGTATCTTTTTGTGTCTTAAATTTATACTTAGCCCAAAATGTATTAGATACAGCTGAATAAAATTTAATGAATATACTTTTTACAAGTCCGAAATCTTTGTCATCTTTAAATTCCATAATATACTCCACATTATTTGCAGTTTCTTCAGGTTTTGTGTCTTCTGAAGGTGTATATCCTATCACTTTATTTTTTATCGCAGTTTTTACTTGATTATAATAAGTTTGAGTACTTGCTTTATCAGCACAAGTGTATCCATCTGAAGTGTCTGGAACATTACCTATATCAAGGAATATAACATATTGAGTTTTATTACAGTATGTTTCAATTATATTATTATATTCGTCGACATTTGTATTTATAGTTTGATAATCAGCTAATACAGAAGTTGCATGCCATTCCTTTGCGACAAATATTGGCGTTTTTGGATATTTAACTAATAGAGTTTCTATTAGATTTATTACATTCTGTGCATCGTCTGTAGTTAGATGATTTATTCCAAAATGTAAAAATATATATTCAGGTTGAGTTGGGTAAGGTAATGAGTCTGCAGTTTCCCCAACTTGTATATATGATACTAATAAGTCATCTTCATAGAACATGTCTGCAGTTGCACCTGGAACTCCTTTCGCAGTGAATGCATTCAAGTCTTTATTTTGTACTATTTGGTCATCAATGATAATTTCACCAGGTGCTCCAGTACTTTCATCATTAGAAACAAGTTTATCTTTTTCCACAAGCTCATAAGGACGTAAACAAAATCCATATTTATATATGTCAGAATAGACAGGCATGTACATTATAGCTTTTGGCCACCAATCCCATTTTCTAGCATGTGCTACCATATGTTTTCCATTCTCTTTACCACAATAAATCAATGTGTGATGTGTAAAATTCTTTGATATTGCTTTAGCTCTAGTTAATGTTGTAGGACATTCTTTATTACACATCATTATTATGTCACCTGGCAACATATCCTCTATTGTAGTTTTTGTAATTTTAAACATTTTGTAACCTGACTTTGCAGTAGCTCCAGCAACTAAAGTACCATAAGCACAACTTTTAGCGTATACAGATTTCATGCCAGCCTTTAAATACGAGCATGATACCAATGAAGAACAGTCATAGCAAATTGGATTTTTTATACCATATATTGTTCCTCTATATTTATTTGGTTTATCAAAGTTAACTGTTCTACTACCTTGGTCATAAGTAGCTATTTTTTGGTCAACGTGTTGTGACACTATTTTCTTTGCGGTTTCTACTATTATATTTCTTACTTGAGAACCTGTAGGTTGTGTAGTCTCTTGTTGACCAGGTTTACTATCACCTGTATTGCTAACTCCAAGACCATATTTTTTACCTTGCTTATCTAGTATATAAGGTAAACTACCATTTTGTGATTGATAGAAACATAAATATAATTCTATATTATTAACTGTACCTGCCGGTTTTCCTATTGAATTTCTATAATCTACCCAATCTTTTCTGTAAGATGCAAAATCTCCTGTACCACTTTCTAGTACTTCATAACATTTAGTTCTATAATCAGTAGGTAAGCTATAGAAATTTAAATATGAATTTTTGAAAGTGAATCCGTATTTTTCTGCGGTATATTTTGCAACTATCCAAGCTGCCGCTCCTATTCCCATATTATTACCTATCAACATAGCGAATATATTATAATGACACCAGTCAGCAGAAGTTCTCAATTCGTGGCAACCAAACATTATTTGATTGCTAATATTTTTATTTACTACTACGCCATTGAGAGTAGTAGTTCCACCTTTGTTAGGTTGCATTGTACTATAAGAAGGTGTAAATGTTGTTGTTGAGCCGTCTATAAAAGTTATCGTTTGCTTTTTATTGAAATATACAGAACGTTCACATTGCATTAGCCCATAGCCGCCTCCGCTATATGAAGTTGCAGATGTTGGATTTCCTCTTGACTCTCCACAAATACACATAAAAACAATGTATGGGTCTAATCCAAATTTAGGCGCCCAATAATTAACTATAGTAGGTATTTTATATTTATTATTAGAGTTAACTATTGCTGTGAATTCTGGGTCATTAATGGATTTACCTAAATTATATTTACTATAATATTTTATGGCTTCTGCATATGCTTTAGTGTCTGGAGTTATGTCGCCCTCTTGTTGTTCAGATATTTTGATAATTCCATAATTTTTTAAGTCATAAATTCTTTTATCACCTAACCATAACCCTTTGTCTAAAGTATTTATTTTTATTGCAGTATAATCTTCTAAATCCTCTCCAATATCGTCTGGTAATTGAGGAATATCAGGTTTTAGGTTATTAATAATATTGTCTATTATTTTATCCATGTTTGTCTTATCAATATTTAATTTTGCAAGTAAATTTTGTATTGCTAATCTATCCGCTGGAGTTAATTTTCCAGTTCTAAGGTTTAAAATATTTGATACAGCTTCCTTAATAATATCGTCATTACTATAATGTCTTATTTTAGATTTTATTGACTTATAATTACTTAGAGTTATTTTGTTTTGAGCTGGGTCAGTAAATGATATTTGTAATGTACCTACCCTAGCAGCTAGAGTTATGTCTGGGTTAAATTTTGGGTTAAATACTTGAACTGTATCTCCTATACTTATATTTTCATATTCAGATTTTTCTAAATATATAGGAACTTCGAAATTAACTTTTACGCTTTTTACTTCTTGTAATTTTTCATAAGTTTCCCATAATAAATCGATAGGAGTTGTAGCACTATCTGAATTATAAGAACCTAGAATATATTTTCCGCCATTGTTATAAATTTCATGAATTTTTGGGTCAACTAAATAATCTTGACCTAACGGTTTATTTAATGGGTCACCTCTGTATACGTCCCAAGATATATCAGAAAATGTAATTCCATTTTTTCCTTGTGCAATTAAACCACTATAATAATTACTCCCATCGCTTGTCTTTTTGAGTCCATATTCATTCCAATTATATTCAATTCTTAAATCAGTTTTATTACCTAGTTCTCCGTTGTTATATACATCAATATAAAATTCATATTTACCTTGAATACTGCTTATACGTTCTATACGTATGTCTAACTCAATATTATCAAATAATGATATTAAATCCTGTAATACAGTATAGACTGGAGTAATAGAAGTAATATTCATGCTTTTTCCTATATTTGCCAATGTAGGAGAAATATTTCCTACTTTAAAGTTTGTATCTTGTAAAATACTTGTAAGACATGTTTCAACAGTACCCTCGATAGTAATAGGTCTAACATGATTTTGATATAATTCTAAAGTACATGGCACAGCATAGACGTTTCTTGTAACATATAGAATTCCTTCTGTATCTTTTATAGTTTCTATTTGAAACATTTTTAGTTTATTTCGCCAATAGAATACCATGAAATTTTTTTCTTCTAAAATTTCACTATTGTTATTGTCTAAAATAATATCGAACTCATAAGTAAATGCACCTGTTTCTAGGTATTGAATAAATTTATCATTACTCATGTTTGATGTTTCTGTATCTATTGAGCCTATATTATATTTTTTATTATCTAAAATATATATTTGCATATTACTCAGCTCCAATCCATTTTTCTTGTATAATTCCACACGAATAAATATTCGTAGCATTAGTAAATATTTTTATAGGATTTATACCTTTTTCTATATTAAAGAAATAACTACCTATATCCACAAGGTCATTTCTAAGTTCTTGATTAAGATATACATTTCTATTTTCAAAGTCTATATCAATAACATCGCCCTCACGAAATTCGATTTTAGTATTTACAGTTGTGTCAACCTTTGATATACCCTGTACCTTTAAGCTATTAAGTGCCATGTCAGCACACTTATCAATATTACCATATGTTCCCATGTATAAAATAAAGTACGATAGATTTTCTGTAGCTGTATTATTTATTGTTTTTGTAAATTTCTTATTAGCTATTATATTACCTTGATATAATTTATTAATTGATACAGTCCATACATGATTGCCGTTACTATCTTTAACTCTAGAAATTGATATTTTGCCATAAAAATCATTCCAACTACCTAATACGCCAGACATATAATTTGTAACTTTGACTTCGTTATTATTTGTAGTAGTATAGCTATTCGGTTTTCTGACTTTTGTTTCATCTTGATACTCACATTTTAATCCAACATATACTTTTGGACAGTTATATTCAAAATATTCTTGGTCGTCACACATTTCAAATTTGAAAATCCTTTCGCCATTAACTCCCATTCCGTATAATTCAATAACTCCGGTTTTATCGTCCGCAGTTTCTTGTGGCGTATCATACGTAATCGTAATGACTGGGTCGTCTGTAAGTGGGTACAAATTACCTGTACAAATATAACCATCGTAACCTTTATAAGGTTCTGCAAGTTTGTAATAATTTCTTACAACGCCATCGCTGTCTTTACTTGAGTATGTTTTAGTCGAAATTATTCTAACAACTCCATTTTTAGGAACTACTATTAAGGAAGTAGAGTCCCATGAATATGAAGCTCTAATACTTGTAGGTTGTTTCACTACGACATTTCTTTTTGTTGTGGTAATAGTTGTCGATACGGTTTTTGCCTTTGTATAATTTTTATTGCAATATATAGAAGTTGCTCCATTATTAACTTCTGAGTCAGTAAACTTTAACCAACCATTTACTATATTAGCATTTTGTATTATATGACCTTTTTTTAGTGTATGCACGCACAAATAAGAAGTACCAGGTCCTGTTCTACATTTTAATGTTTTTGATTTAACTTCATATACAGTTTTAGTACCACCGGCATATACCGTTTCTTTATCGACAGGTACTAAAGTTGGGTCACCATTTACGCCAGTCGACTTCATTGTTAAATATGCCTCTACTTTAAAATCGTCTAATGGTGCAGTTAAATTTCTTCTTACTTGCACACCTTTCCATACATTTGTATCAGTAGAACTATTAGAAGGTAGAGTACCTATACATAATCCAGAGTTTTCATTTGTAACTGCTAAAGTTCCTCCGCCGCTTCTATTACTATCAATAGGTACAGTAGAACTTACCCAATTTGATGTTGTTGTGCATGGGTCATTTAGTGCAGTTGAGTATGGGTCTTTGCTTTCTAATTCTAAGCTTGGATAATCACCTACTAATAAAGTTTCTTTAGTAACTTGATTTTGTAATTGCAAGAAATTAGCATTACTTGAAAATACATTAGTAAAGAATGGTTTTGTTTCCACATCGCCAGTATTTTCAATATTCACTAATGTTTTATTCTCTTTATTATCAGTTACTTTTAAATCCACACTATAGAAGAATGGCATATGACATACTAAATGTACCTTAGCTAATACATCTAATGCAGATTTAGGAGTTAAATCAATATCGTCTGAAATTATGCCATAAGAGAACTTAGTCTCATCAAATAATCTAACTTCAACAGGCACTTTGCTATATAATAAATTTTTTAAATCTCTTATTTTACTCTGTAAGTCGAATTCGTCATCACCTGAAATAAGAATCGTTATATCATATTCAATAGGAGCATATTTGCTCCCATTGAATACTTCACCATCTCTAGACGCAATGTCTAAAGTTTCTATTTTCTTTTTCGGTAATAACACCCTTGATATATTTGTAACTAAATATAGTTCATTTATTTCACTTTTATTGAACATGAAATAATTTACCATTGTGTTATACCCTCCAATCTATTTAATCTCATTGTTGTCGTGTCATTATGAGTTTTAACTGGTGCCGCTACTTTCTTACCTACAACCTCTTTATCCATTAGTATAGTTGAGTCTATATTACTTGCACCTGACACAAAACAATCTTTTATTTTATTATAGTCTATTTCTGTATTTTGTTGAGCAATCGTTCTCTCTAAACTTTGTATAGCGGCAACTGTACTATCATTTTGTACTATGTTTTGAGTACTAACATCACCAGTATTAACAGATAGTGCTTGAGATATATTTCCAAGTTTAGCAGTTTCTATTATTTGATTAGAAAAATCTCGAACCGCTTTTAGTGTATCTTTACTACCTAATTTTATACCTACGTCTATACCTTGAGGTAAATATTTACCTACTTCATCTCTCATAATTTGAGATGGTGAATGTATTTTAAACGAAGATTTAAACCCAGCTACTACACTACTAGCAAAACTACTTATTTGACCTCTTAGCCAACTGCCAGCTCCTTTAATCCCATTCCATAAACCTTGAACTATTTGTCTACCTATTCCTACTACTTGAGATGGAATACTTCTAAGTCCACTTAATATTCTGTTCTTGAAATTATTAGCAGCTTGCATACCTTTACTAGCAAATTGAGAAGCAAAGGCAATTGCTCGTGAAATACAACTTGATAAATAATTCCATATTCTTCCAGGTAGTTGAGATAATGCACTTGATGCTCTACTTACAAATCGAGAACCTGCTTGCTGTGCTTTTGCTGGTAATTGGCTAGCCCATTGACTTACTCTATTGTATGTTTGAGTTAGCCAATTACCTACTCTTGAAGGTAACTGAGTAAAGTAATTACTAGCACTTTCGATAAATCTTGAGCCAGCTTCTTGAGCTTTGCCAGGTAATTGACTAGCCCATTCTGCAACTTTATTATACGTATTAGTCAGCCATTGTCCTATTATGTCAGGTAATTGTGAAAACCATTGTCCTAATTGTGCAAAATATGAAGGTACTGTTTGCGTAATAAAATTCCAAGCATTTACTATACCACTTGCTATTACACCTCCTACAACACCTATCGCAGTTCCTATCATACTTGGTAGATTATTGAAAAAATCACCTATTGCACTTAACCCATTTGATAATATAGTCATTATAGAAGAACCTAATTGACTGAACCAACTTGTAATTGAATTCCATGCAGATGATAGTGCATTCGTAATACCTTCGCCTATACTTCTGAATATATCAACTACAAATGTTCCTAAGTCTTGTAATACTGTAAGTACATTTTCTCCTAAATGAGAAAATAGAGTCTGTACGCCTTGCAGTGCGCCTTCAAAGTCACCTGAGAATAAATCCTTTAAAATAGAACCTACATCACGCCAATAGTCGATTATAAGGTCAAAGCCGTCTTCAAATACTCCGTATAAATCAGTCATTGCATCTCCGAATGCACCTGATATTGAATATCCCCAATTTATAATTGGGTCAAATAATGTATTTAGTCCACTCATGAATACATCTTGTAGTGCTTGCATGGCATTCTGTGCTATTTGACCTAAACCGTCAAATATTTTATTAATTGCATCTTGTAATTTTTCTCCCATTTTTGCAAAGTCTTCAGGTATTTTATCAAAGTTACCTGTGAATATGTCTACAAATATATTTTTTATTCCACCTAATAACGCTTGAATAATATTTACAAATCCAGATATAACATTTCCAAGACCTTTAAAAACTCCTGCTAGTGCCGGTGAAAAACTTTGAACTGCCATTAAGAAGTCTTTCCATAACTTAATCCAAAATTCTTTGAAACCTTCACAATGATGCCACAAATAAGTAAATCCAGCAACAAGTGCTACGATAGCCGCTATTACAAGTACTATTGGATTTGCAAGTAAGAATGTCCACAATGATTGAAGTGCTGGGATTACTGTTCCTGTTATAACACTAACAACCCTAGTACAAGCTGCTCGAACTCCATTGAGTGCAGTAGAAAATATTCGTGCAAATCCGCCTGCTTGTCTAAATGCCCTAAATCTATTAATAACTTCAACACATTTTTCTGCTTTTGTCATTACTGTACCTATTATTAATAATAATGGACCTAGTACTGCAAGTATACCTGCTATACTCATTATGACTATCATTATAGGCTGTGGAATTTTTGAAAAACCTTGTGCTAATTTTGTAATTCCTTGAACTATTAATCTCAATACTGGGTCTAGTTTTTCCATCATAGTTAGATAACATTCTTCAATAGCAGAGTTCATAGACTTCAAGTCACCTTCTAAGTTGTCATTCATAGTTTTAGCCATTTCTTCAGCTGACCCTTTACTACCTCTCAATGCTTTTTCAAAGTCTTTTACATTTCCACTACCTGTATTTAATAATATGTTTAATGCTTTTATTGAGTCGGCAGTAAATGTTCCCATTAAGGCGGCATTCTTTTGTGCATCTCCCATTCCGTTTGTTGCTTTTTCTACATCACCTAATATATCAGTCATATCACGGAAATTACCATTTGAGTCCTGTACTGATACAGCTGTTTTTCCTATTTGTATTTTTCCGTCTTTCATTTTTTGAGTAATATCACGCATCATCGCAGTTAATGCTGTACCTGCTTCAGAACCTTTTAGCCCTTGGTCTGATAGTTTTCCTATTAAAGCTGTTGTTTGTTCTATATCTAAACCAAAAGCATGTGCATTAGCCGCACAGTTCTTGAACGCTTCACCTAAACCGGCAGTAGTTGTATTAGAATGAGCTTGTGCGTAGGCGAGTACGTCCGCCATTCTGCCAGCTTGGTCTGCTCCTTCTCCGAAAGCTGACAAATAGTCAGTTACCATATCTGACGCTTCTGCTAATTCCATACCTGATGCGGCTGCTAAGTTTAATACGCCAGGTAAGCCGTCCATTGACTGTTGAGCGTCCCAACCTGCTAATGCCATATAACCAAGTGCATCAGCTGCTTCTGAAGCACTAAATTGAGTAGTAGCTCCCATTTCTCTAGCTAAGTTAGTAAGGTCTTGCAAATCTTTTCCAGTTGCTCCACTTAATGCTTGAACATTAGACATAGAAGTTTGAAATGCTTTATTAACTTCATAAGCCTGTTTAGCCATAGCTCCGACTGGAACTGTTATTGCGGCAGTTAGCCCTTTTCCTATACCTTGTAGCATTTTACCTCTAGCGGCAACTTGTTCAAAACCTGAGCTAACATTCGATAATTGTTGGTGAGCTTGTTCCACTCCATTTCGAAATTGATTGACATCGAGGTTAAGGTGGGCGACAATAGTACCTAAATCTGTTCCTGCCATATATATTCACCTCCATATATAATAAAAAGGCTACAAGGCTTAAATAGCCCTATAGCCTTATTTTTCTTTACCTAGTAATAATTCTAAACCTGGATTATTATGTTTAGATTTTGTTTTCTTATCCTCTTCAAATATTGGTTTTTGAGTATGTCCGTCTTTGTCAGGTTGCATTTTACTATATAAATAGGTACATGCTTCATCAAAACAATATCTTGTGTATGGGTCATCTTTACTCAACCCTATTACATCACTTGGCAGAGCATTAAAAGTTTTTGCTATAGAAATAACATCTAATACTTTTCTACTCTGCATCAATGGGCATAACTTTTTTTACTCCACCTGACGCCTGTTCAAATATAGTTTGTATTTGTTCTTGAGTTAATACATCTTCTATTTCTTCAAATTTAGGTTCAACTAATGCTTCTTTAGCTATTAATTTCATCATATTTACTAATTCTTTTAGTTTGTCTGGGTCATCTAATATTTCTTTTGTATTTACATCAGGTTGTTTATCTTTACTTATTTGAACTGTTTTAGAATCAAACATATCTGACACTATTTTTAATAATGAATTTGGTAGTTTACCATTTATTAGCATATCAGGTACTGAAACAGATTTTATCATTACTTCGAAACATTCGTCATCTGTAAACCCAGGTATTGTTATTATTCTAGTTGCTTTTTTTCTAAATTGTTCTGCACTTATTACTTTACTCATTTTTAATATACCTCCTAATTTTTTATTCTACTGTAGGTTTAGCCTCATCTTGTACTTCTAAATTCTGAGCTGAGGCATTAGCTGGGTAAACTATCAACCCATGCTATTGATTTTATAGGTAAACTAGCTTTTGTATTTTCTCTAGCTTTTATTGAAAACTCAGGTGCATAGAATTCTGAACCTACTGTCATGTCTGGGAATTTACCAAGACATTTATTTAATGTTATTTTACAATAATTTTTTATTGAATCTCCTTCGTAGTTAGCAACATATATTTCTGCCATAAAAGGTTTACCTGTATTACCTTGACTCATCATTGGAGTCTGTAAATCATTTTCACCTGCGCCTGTTCCAGTTGCTTTTACATAACCTGCAACTAATTGAGCAGCTTTTATATCAAACGTATTATCGGTAAATGTAAAATCATATCCATATAATAAGTCGTCTTCTCTAACAACTGCTAATATACTTGTAGCATTTCTTAATATTTCTTCAGCTCCTTCAGATATTACAGCTGCCAATTTTGCCTCTTTAGCAGTTTTTATTGTAGTTTTTATTGCAGTTTCACCAGTTGCGGGTTTCCCTGTTGATGGGTCAAGTTCTGTTAAATCTACTCTTTCTATATTATATAAAATTTCCATTTGTTAACCTCCTTTAGTTAGCATTTTTTATGCCGAATGTTTTTGGAGTTCTTATTTGAATACTTGAAGAAAATGCTTGATATTGTCTGTCAAAATATTCTGCTCCACCTCCATATACTAGCTCGGCAGTAGTATTTTCAAGTTGTTTTATAATTAATTGTATTAATTCATCAACTCTTAATGGACTTCGTTTTGAATAAATTTCTATAGTCCAACTATCCCAACCTGCGTTGCTATTTGATACAGCAACTAAATCTATATTCTTCCTAAGAATACAACAATCTTTTTCGATAGTGCTTACATCAAATCCAACTGAGTAGGTTGGAATTATTTTATTCAGTTGTTCATGTAATGTACTTCTAATCATCGTATCCTCCTATAGTCTTATATGTTTAACTGCGTCTAAAAATTCAGGTAGCATAGCATCTCTTGAATTTTTTAGTATTGCATACTTTTCATTATTACATAACTCTAAATAAATACCATATTCCATTTGATGAAATATTGATATTGTTAACCCATTTTCATTTATTTCAGAATTGTATTTTAACCTTTGTCTCGCATCTCCTGTTCTATCTGTCCAAGGAGCATTTTCTTGAGCATATTCTTGTATTTTTTGACCTGTCGCTTGACCTAATACTTGTAATTGAGTCTTTAAGCGTTCTGACATTTCACCAAGGTTTTGAGCAACTATTCTATCGTCTACTGTAACGCTAACGTTCATATTTAACACCTCGCACCGACACTTGATATAATAAACCTACTTCTAATATATCGACTGGCATGTCTAATATATACTTTATATTATTTATAACAACATAGTCGCCAGGTTCTATTGAATATCGTGAGTCTTGGAAATATGCATAATATAAAGTTCCATTAATTGAGTATTGATGAAATTGTTGTTCTTGTTGTACATTAGAATTTGAACTTTTAGAATTATCTAATACTCCCATTATCTTGGTTACTAATGAAGTAGATTTATATGTTTGTACTCCTACTTCACTCTCATAGGTATCTCTATATACATCAAGTTCTACTCCATATTTTTCAATAGTGGCTTGGATTTTAGGTAGCAGTTTTTTATAATTATAACTCATCTGAACGCCTCATTATCATTCCGGTTAAGCCTTCTTCGTTTTGTTCTCTCATAAATTTTCTATAAAATCCATCAGCCATTTTTAACCAAAACTCATTTGTATTATTTTCTATTGATATTGGACCTATTGTAATATTTTCAGAAGACGCTTTCATTAAGCACCCATAATAACAAGCTTCATTAATATTATCATAAGTACTTGCTAACATTTGTAGTTGTGCTTCAGTTAGCATTGGATTACTATCTTCCATTAACATGGTTTTTATTACTTCTACATTTAATGCCATTTACTCACCTCCGAATATTATAAAAGCCAAGGGAATTAATGGCAACCTCATTCCCTCCCTCGGCTATGTATATTAAAAATGAGCAAACTATTTTATTTCAGTTGTACCATCTGTAGATACAGCAGTAACATCAGCTACTGCGCAATCGTCTATTGTTTCGAATGAAGGTATCATTACAGAAGAAACAACTGTTACAACTTGAACTGGATGTCTTTCTTTGTAAGTAGTTATTGCAGTTCCGTTGTTAACTATTGATACCTGAGCATCAGAACCTGTCATAAGGTCACTTTCTTCAGGTGTTGTACCATACCAAGTTGAACCTAATGAAGCTCTAGGTGGTAATACTACAACCTTACCGTCAGGTATTAAGTCGACTGGAGTTCCAGTTGCTATACCTGTATCATGTGATAATGTAGTTATCTTTTTAGTGTATACAAATATAGTACAACCTGTAGTTGTTTCTATAAATGATTTTGCTTGAGCATCAGATACGAAATAGTTCAAAGCAGAGTCATCTGGGAACATCATTTTGTGAACTTTAGGAGAACGTACCATATTTATAAATGTGTTTCTATTCATAACAAGTCTAGTTGGTCTAATACCTCTTAATGTTTCCATATAATCACACCAAGCAATTATATCTCTTACAGGGTCTGCATCAGCATTAGCTTCACCCCAAGCTGCTTGACCTTTTTTACATTTGAATAAATTTTGTTGACCATAGTCATATACATATTTAACTCTACCGTCAGCAGAAGTTACGTCTATTTTACCACTTGTTAGTAATTGACATCTCATGTACTCACCTTGTACTCTAACACCTTCTACTAATCTAGAAACTTCGTCAAATATGTTTCTTATTATCGGCATTGCCATTTGTTGTTCGGGGTTGTTTAATAACATATTTAATTGTTGTCTATCTTTTTCTCCTATTCTTGTAGCTTCTCTGAAGAATGCCATTTCAGTTGCTACGCCTTCAAATCCAGTTTTTTCTCTTAATCTTGCTTTAACATCATATTCACTAGGTTGGATTGCTACTGGTAAACCATTAGCTCCTTTTAACCAAGATATATCTGTACCCAGTTGTCTTTGAGCTGGGAATAATGTTTCTGCAAAATAAGGGACTTTATTTTCAGGTTTTTCTGTAACATAAGCAGCTATGTCAGTTGCGTTTATATAATCAAATAAATTTTTTATTACTGCCATTTTTAAATTCCCTCCTTATTATTTATTTACTACACATATCATCGCATTATCTAAATTAGCTTTTTCTGAACCGAATAATCTATCAGCTCTTACAAATCCATGTACTAATATAGATGCATTTACTTCGGTATCTGTAGCTTTATCATATTTTCCAAATTCTATAGTATTGAATAATACTGCGTTTGGTTTTACTGCGGCACCTGTACCTGAGTCAGGACCTGATGATGTAGCAGCTGCTGGTGCAGTTACTTTTCCGTCTGCATCTATATGAACAGCTAATCCTCTTGGTAATACTTTTGTTGAGTCAGTATATACATTTGCTAATTTTTGTGTTTCAGCTTTTGACATTGATGCATATAATTTTGCCAATTCAGCAAATTCTATTTTTCCAGGTATATTTACATAATGGTCTGGAAATGCTAAGAATTGAGGTTCTGGCGCTAAATATTGTCTAGTTTGTAATTTTGGCATTTTTATTCCTCCTTAATTAATTTACTAATTTTCACCAAAGAAATACTCAGGTCCCACTTTTTGACCTTCTTCTGACTTCGGTACTCCATTTTGATGTGCTAGCATTTTACCGAAATCTCCAGGTTGTGCTGTTTGTGAATTGAATACAAAGCCACTAGCTTGCTTACCTGGCACGCCTGTACCATTGAATGGATTTTTTCCATTTTGTTGTTGAGGTTCAGGTTCACTAGCTTCAAATAGGTATGCTTTTTCTTTTTTCAAGTTTTCAACTTGTTCTTTAATACCTATTACCTCTCCATTTTCTCCAATTGAGATTTTACCCAAGTCTAAAAAACCTTTTAAGTCTTTAGCATCATGAGCTTTATTTTCTACTGCGCATAATTGTAATGCACTATCTATTTGACTATCTTTTAATGCTTTCTTATAATTATCTAAGTCTGTTTGTAGACTTTGAATTGTTTCTTTAGCTTGGTCATCATCTTTGACCTGAGCTTTAAGAGTTTTTATTGACGCATTCAATGTTGTTATTGTTTGAGTTGCGGTATTAAGTTCTCCAATTTTTGCATCTAATCTAGATTTAGGTACATAAATATTCTTATCTCCGTCATCAATAAACAATTTACATTTTGCATCTTTTAAGTTATCAGATATAATTTTAGCAACGGCATCTGCGTTGTCTACTCCTTGCAAGAAATCTTTAATATCTTTACTCATTTTTTAATACCTCCTTATACAATGCTTTTTTAAATGGAGCAAGGTAACCATGTATAACACGATACAAGGGAATTTAAAGTGACCCAGGTTCACTACTATTTATATTATATAGTAGATAACTAATTTTGTTAACTAAACATAAAAATAGCTAGATACTTGTGTACCTAGCTACAATAATTAATATAGAACATCGTCATCAAGTGGATAATAATATTCTACTGGTTTATTATTTATAATACATTTATTTATTATGTTTACTATTTCTTGTTCTGTAAAACTGTATTGCATTAATGGAAATATATCGTCAAAGTTTTCTGCATATTGTTCTAATTTTTCCTCAGTTTGTTTTCTCATTTTATTTCACCTCTTTTTATTTTTTCAATTAATTCTTCAACCGTCTTCTCTACATATGCTTTACCACCTGGCAAGTATTTTTCAATATATCTAACTTGGTTAGGTATACCATAACTCTGTAATATATCTGCCCAAGCTTCTGAACATACTTCAGCTTCTTTATCCTTTCTAGTCCAATAACTTTTAGCATGTCCCCAACGTCCTACAACTTTATTACCTGTTACGCCTCCATATATATCGGACACACCTGCTATTGCATCAGTGGCATAATTCAATTCGTTGGTAACTAATTTCTTTGCTTCTGTTTTATTTATTTTTACCTTTGAGTTCTTTTGCTGATATTTAATTCTATCCTCTACATCTTGTTTTAATATTTTATACATTTCCTCCTTCGCACTGCCAGTTACTGTACCTCCTGTTTCTGAACTAACATGCCTATCTATCATATGCCCCCATTCATGAAATACAGTTCCATACGGTCCTCTATTATCATTATTTGTTTTCTTAACTGAGAAATGAATAGAGTCTGTCATACGACTATAAAATGCTCCGTCAGGTGTATAATTCATTTTTAAATCTTTTGCTGTATGCAAATATAAATCTTGAATAGAAGCTGGATATTTTCTCAAAGTACCAATGATGCCTTTTACAGTTGTTTTCGCATACGGCTTAATCATGTTGTCTTTATTTTTATTATTGACAAGTTCGTTCTCAAGCATACTTGATATTCCGTCTAATAAATGTGTTTCTAATTCTTGATATTTCTGTTCTCTTTGTTCTTCAGTATATAAATGTCCTTTTGGTATTGTAGGTTTAGGTATTGTAGGTTTAGGTTTTGTAGGTTCGGTAGGTTGTTGTGGTTTAGGTTCAACTCTTCTTGGATAAGTTTTGCCAGTCCATTGTTCCATAACTCCACTATTAGGTTTGCCGTCAAAATAATCATTCATATCGTCGACCATATCAGCTAATGATATTTCAGTTTTTCCGTCTTTACTCATTACAGGGGATAACCAACATAGCCCATTTGGGTGGTCTAAAGGAGCTTCATGAATTGGGAATATTTTGCCATCTCTGTCTCTACACATAGAACAGGTTCTACTGCCGGCATGTCCGGTATGATATTTGACAAATTGATTATATGGGTTAACTTTATCGGAATTCATAACTGATAATTGTGCCATGTGAGTATTTGTTGTCCTCATTAATCTTAATGCCTCATAGTCAAGTCCACCAGTTCCATATTTGTTAGCATATTTATTACCTAACTTTTCTCGTATTTTCTTTTTATCCCATGTATGATGTCCGCTTTTAGCAAATTGAGTAATTATGTTTGATGCCTCTGCTGAGCTAATGCCTCTAGCTAAACAACTTGTAATTACATCTTCTATTTTACGTCCTGAGGCACTTGTAGCACTCCATAGTCTACTGTCTAAACCTACTCCTTCTTTATATATTTCGCCTTTTATCATTTGCTCAACTATGTTTCTACTTGTAACATCAACATTTTTATTTATTTTATCTATAACATCTTTATTGTTTGTTACATCTTTCATTACTTTAGCATATTGATTTAAAATTCTTTTAGGTAGTTCTTCATTACATATTAAAGATTGTTTTTGTAAAGTCGAGTAAAGTTGATTAATATAAGCTAATTTACATTGTGTTAAATCAGGTTGAGAAGGGTTTTTACCCTTCTCTAGTTGTTTTAAATAATCTGAAAATGCATCATCGAAAGCCATTGTATAAACTCGCATAATGTCTCGTTCTTGTGTTTCTGATGTATCTCTCGCTATTCTACGTGCCGCTCTATCTATGGTTAACAAATACATATTCGGATTTGGCGTAGACATAATCTCTCACTTCTCCCTCCTTCAATAAATATTTTTCTCTTAGTAATAATTCGTAGCTTTTATTTCTAGATATCATTGCGTCTACTTCTTTTTTAAGTTTGACAATTTTAGTTTGCCATCTTCTAACTACATCTTTTGGAATACTTCTATTATTCATGTCGTAGTACTGATAGTCATTACCTTGAGATTTTACTGCTCGTTGTAATTCAGCTTGCTTTTCTTGTAGTCTGTTTATCATAGCTCTGAGTTTATTATCAGATATTACTGTGACATATACAGCTCCGCAATGTTTACATTCAAACCCTTCAACTCTTAATTTTGTTTTACTATCATAATATAACTCTTTTGTCATAACTTTTAATTTTGTAGCACAATTATCGCATACCACCTCGACTTGGTGGTACATTTTTTCTCTTTCTACTTTGCTCATCTCTAATACCTCCTTAAAATTTACTGGTAAGTATTATATACTATTTTTTACTGTTTTTGTTATTGTCTTCTCCTTTATTATTTTTGTCATCTTCTTCGCCTTCGTTATTTTCTTCACCTTCCTCATTTTGTTGAGTATTACCATTAGGTTCAAATCCACCCAACATCATATTTTGCATATTTTGTATTTGTTCTTGTTCCTCCATAATGCGCTCAAATTCTGCATCTGCGTCTTCTGAGTTTCCATATTCTTCAATATATGATTTATGTGAACGCACATTAGCTTCTACTTCTTGTATAGCTATAGTTCTTACAGATTCATCATCGTCTGGTATTGGGTAATTATGAGTCCATGATGTTGTTGTTTCTAATGATAATGTTTCACTTCCTAATACCTCTTTAAATAGTCCAAAACCTGCATACATTTCAAACATATGAACAACCCATATTAATACCTCGTCCCATGTTCTCCATTTTTCTTCGCATCTAGTGATTAAATCATAATACATCATTTTCAATGCCTTTGCACTTGGTACATTAAGTAATGCCTCCGGCATAGGTTGTTCCATAAGTTCATACATATCTTTCTTTAATTGTGTTAAATAGCTATCAACTGCTCCTTGAAAACTAAATGTACTAGATAGTGTGCCGAACTTAGCAACTGAATTACTACCAGTACCATCTCCTAATGTTGGGTCAGATTTTAAGTCTATAATTGTATTTGGTGCTATTTTTATATTTTTCAATGAACTTGATTTTACATCAGTAAATACGGGCTGTTCAAACATCTTAAATCTTAATGCGTCACGATAGTCTGACATTGTTTTATTGTAGTCCATTGCCATGTCCATTAAGTCTTTTACATCACTATGACCTCTAATATCTCCAGTTAACCCATCATTTAGTATTACTTTACATGGTAATTCTTGTAGCCCTGTATTCCATTCTTGCTTTAATTCAACTGCTTGAATTGTGTCCTCGTCTTCATTATCACCGACATTATTTGTAATAGTTGTGAAAGCAGTTATATTTGCTCCGTCAACTATCTTATAAGTAGCCCAACAGTAGCCATCATCTCTCATTTCATAAGTCCACTTATGCCAACGTTGGTCTCTTTGTATTTTACCTATTGTTGATTTATCTTGGTATGCAATTTCTACTTTTTTAAGTACATCAACATCATTTTCATCATATTCATATATAAACTCCGGCATTGTATAAAATCTGAATTTTATTTCTCCAGTTGGTACTCCTAATTGGTCTACATCTGCAAGCATACATAACAATACTCTTTTTCCTATTGTGCAATCCATAAATGCTTTTCCGAATTTATTCCAAAACTTCGTATCTCTTAGTATATGTTCAATGCATGCTCTTTTAGTGTCTATTGAGTCTCTATTTATGTTATCGTCATAACTACTTAATACAAGTGTAGGTGGAACTGAAGTCATAAATCTACCCTGTTTATTCAGTAATTTTTTAGTTAAATTTCGTACTTCTCTAGTAGGTGTATAGTCCCCAACTCTAACTCCCCATAATTGACCTTTACTAGATTCATAATCTTCCTCTTTAGTCCATGCACGACCTTCATAAAATTCATAATAGTTTTGAACTTCTGGCAACTCTTTTCTAAATTCTAAATCATTAGCAAAAAGACCAAGAAGACTATTTGTAAAATCTTTATAATCACTCATTAATATGCTCCTTCCTTTTCTAATATTGCAATTTCTCTATCAAGTGTTCCATTTAGAATACTATCTGTCATTATTGCGTATCTAATTTTATCCATGGCATGGTCATCAATCTTTATAACTTCTTCCACGCCTTTATCTAGTTTGTCACTATCCCAAGCATATGTTGTAAATTCTTCAATATCTTTTATACAACTTGGGTCTAATGTAAATTTTCTCTCATTGAGTAAAAAAGATACAACTTGAATACCTAAGTCTACTCTATTTTTAGCAGGTAATATGTCTATTCCATGTCTTGCAAAATATGGGTCTTTTCTTAATTCTACTATCATTGGAGCTGCCGATGGGTCTAATACTACATATTCCGGCATTACTAAATTATCTGCTAAAAACTTTTTTAAATCATCTGCATATTCCTTTGTGGTCTTTTGACCTTCGTCTCTACCACTATGATAATAACTTGCTATTTGGTGGTAACGTCTTTCAGGTGCATAATATCCAAATATGCCAAATGTAGTAGCATTCTGAATACCAAAGTCACCTGCCACAAATATTCTAGTCCAGTTTCTTCTTAACTCAATAGCATGTATGTCTGGGTCAAACATTGGATATACTATGCCATCAGCGGCTACCCATAGTCCTAATATATATCGTTTATAGAAAACTCCAGTATATAATGCTTTGTATCTATTTTTAACTTCTTCACTTAATGATGGGTTATCGTCCATTGTGAAATGTAGGTATAATATTTTTCTTTCAGTAACTTTATTAATCCACTCCTTTTTAAACCAATGGAACGGTGAGTTTGGGTTACATGAAAACCAAAACTTTGCACCTTCAACTGAACATCTAGCTGTTGCTTGATTAACAAATGATTGAGGCATAAGTGCAACCTCGTCAAAGAATACTCCTGCTAATGTTATCCCTTGAATTAAATCTTGTGAACTCTCATCTTTTCCACCGAATATATAATAGTAGTTAGTTACTTTTTTCTTTGTTTCTTTGTCTGTAGCTCCTATACATAAACAGCCTTCATTTCTTGCGTCCTCAATAACATAACCTGTTGATTTTAACATTTGTTTTAACGGTCCGATTACATTACGTCTTAACCCACCAACTGTTTTACCACACAAAGCAAAGTTCTTGCCATCAAATGTACTCATACTCCATAATACAAATGATAGTGCTTCAGATACAGTTTTTCCACTTCTAACAGCTCCATCACATATAATAGCATCAAAGTCTTTGTATTTACTTGTAGGTGTCCACCAACTTAATACTATACTTTGTTTTTGACTAAATGGTACAAAGTCAAATGGTACAATTCTATCTTTTAGTCTAGGCATTATTCATCACCTATTCCTGCGTTAACTGCCGCAAGTCCTAATGCTTTCATTAGGCCAGTTGTGTCGACAGTCACGTTATCGTCTTCTCCTAATAGTTTTTTCTGTAATTCATATTTACCTTTAGCAATTTCTAGTTTTTGTTTTTTCATTTCTATGTCTATTTGTACTTCTTTACTTAATAGACCAGATGTAAATTGTTGACCTTGTTGTGCTTTAGTTATTATGTCAGCTAATTGATTTAATTTGTAAACATCATATTGACCTGCTTTTGTAATTCCTTCTCCTGTTTCTAACATATGAGTTGCTTTGTTATACAGTTCCTGCCAAAGCGCATGGTATTGTAAATTAATATCAACTCCTGCTTCTAAATATACATCATAGGTTTGTTTGTCTATGTCGTCTTTTAGTGTAGCTATTATTTTTTCTTTTTCTTCTTTCCATTTCTCCTTACTAGATAAACATCTAACCGTTTGATAACTAATGTTAAATTCTTTTGCTAAATCTTGAAGACTCACATCTTCATAAATATATTTATTCTTTATTATTTTATTTCTTTGAGTTACTGACATTTTAACTCCGTTTACATTGCATATGCTGTTCCAGTTACTTTTCTTTGCTGTCATTTTTGACCTCCTTTTAAGTTTATTCCGATTTTACTTTAATAAATAAACCGTTAAAAGTGTTTTGCCGGCGATTTTTTGACACCCAACTTTATTTATTAAATAAAATCGTATGTTTTACTTTATTTCCTTACATTTTGAGGGGTATTTCTGTACCCTTTTGAGCCTTGAAAACTATGTAATTTGCATTCCAATTTGTTCGAATACTTCTTATCATTACTTAATCTAAGCAAACTAATGATGAAATACTTGTTCACATTGCTTGGGACTTTACTCTTTCTAATGCAGTCACATAAGTATTCAGCTTGTTTCAATGTCTTAATATGCGTATGTCCTTTGCTCCATTCTTTACTGGTATTATAAACTATATATCTTTCTTCTTTACTAGAATATAGTATTACCAATGGTTTTAGTTCTTTTATTATTCTAGACATTAGCTAATAGCTCCTCTCCGTTTTAATTATATTATATTCCAGTTATGCGGGTTTGTTTATTTATGTGTTATGTTTGTTAATAGTTTGTTGTTGGATTGTTAATGGTTATATAGGTATTTGTTGTATATATACTTTTTATATATTATGTATACATTTCACCCACACCCGCCAAACTTTTTGAGTACATTTATACAATAAAAAAGAGTAGATATTTCTACCTACTCTTTATATATTCATTCTATACTATATTTTTATTCTATCGGTTTTAATAAATTATGATACCATGTCCAACATCTATTATCTGCATCTAATTCATATTCTGGCATATCCTCGCATGTCCATTCTTCCTCAGGTACTACTCTTGCTATTTTAGCTTTATATCCTCCATATTGAAACATTAGTGGCACAATATCTGTATCATCTTCTATTCTTAATCTTACTAATTCTTTAATTGATACTATTTGTACTTTTTGTCCTTCTTCAAATAATTTTTCTTTATACATACTTTTTATTCCTCCCTATCTAAAAATTTAATAACACCTTCTGATATTAATTGAGGTATTGACCTTACACTTTGTCTCAATATACAATGTTTACAGCATATATGATTATTATATTCACATAATACATCAGCACAGCATATTGTATTTTCTCCCCATAACTTTTCAGGGTATACTATTGCCCATTCTCCTTGTAGGTTAATAAGCATTTTATTCACCACCTTATTTTTTATATGTTATCTTGTCACATAATTCTTCTGATAGTGGTATTACTTTTATTTCTTTTGTGTCTATATCGTATTCTACTGTAAATAGTGTTTCCTCAGTAACACCCAACATAGTTCTTATATCTTTAGGTATACAAATTCTACCTAATCTATCTATCTGTCTGATGTTTGATATTCTTCTACTCATATTTGTCCTCCTTAAAATATTTTATTTCTATAATAACTTCTAATACTAATAATACTATTAATACTGCTATTACAACTAACATCTTTTTAACCCTTCTAATAATTCGCCAAATGTCATTGTTGGGTTTATTGTTGCTATTATTCTTAATAATGTTAGATTATCCATATCTACACCTCCTTAAAATAAACGCTTTTGCTTATCTATATAATCAATTCCTACATAGTCAAATACCTGTTTAAAACCTAATTTATTGAGCATAAATTCATAATGTTTTGGATGTGTACGTTGTAACCTTTGATATCTATTTGGGTATTTATCAAATTGTATTCCAAAAGTACAATACATACAGCCTGTTCTTGCTAAGCCTGTTGTTATATAGCCTCCATTAACATCTTTAATAATATTTCCATAAACAGAACATATGTCTAAATTATTTTTAACTATATATTCTAAAATATTCTGTTGCGTCCAAAATCCCAAAGGTTGTGATTTTCCTATATTATAAGCATTACACCCAGTTTGTAAATAGCGTTGTGTTCTCATAGAACTGTCGTCCGCCATTGTAGCTACCATTGGATATTTTCCCGTTTTTCTATGAAATTCTTTTGCGGGTTTTTTCTTCAATTCATTACAGCATTCTTCGCTAATTTTAAATGGTGCATCTAATAAGAATCCCCAATGACTTTTATTAAAAATGTCATTATCAGCAACTCTGCCTTGTAATTGTCTAAGTCGTATAGTATCCTTGCCATCTTTTAAATTTTGTCTACCTAACCTCACCGCACTTGATATATCTTTACTTATAACAGGATAACCTTTTTCTTCAATAACTTGTTTAAAAGTCACCTTAGGCCTAACTATTGTAACATTATCGAATGTTTTTACGAATCTAACGATTTCAGGGTACTCAACGCCTGTATTAAAAAATACGGCTTCTACATCTGGATATAAACTTCTTACTATGTGAAGTAACACTGTAGAATCTTTACCTCCACTAAATGATACATATACTTCACCATTATAATGTTCATACCATTCTCTAATTCTTAATTTGGTCTTTTCAATTTTAAGCTCTAAAGGATAATTCTGTAAGAGCTTTAGTTCGTCTTTATTCATACATATCACTCCTTATTTGAGTCTAATAATATTCTTGGGTCTATTTCTCCGATGTCTTTTTTAAGCACTATTCTTAATGGTAGTATTTCATGTGCATTATAAATATATTTACAAGTTTGTATCTCTTTTGTATCATGTACACCTAACACTTTTAGAATGATGTTTTGTGTAAGACAATTATCTATTTTATTACGCTGTGGAGTTGTAAATATACAACCTAAATTTATTAGCTCGCCATAGACTTGATACTTACTTGTTATTTCTCTTGATATTCTTTTGTTTTGAGAAATAATATAAAAAGGTATTCCCTCAATATTATATGCCATATCTATTCACCCCTAATTATATATTCTGTTGAGTTCTATTTATAGTTGAAACTCAGTAGCAACTTATATATTATATACAATTTTTACTATTTATTGTTAACTGGATTTGTTTCTAATATTAAATGATATCCACCGCATTGTCTATGATAATAGTACTGATGCAATATATTATAGATATAGTTTTTACTTGGATTGTTTACATATTCAATTACTTTATCACAATCTACACATACAAGTCTATGAGATATAAGACCTTTTTCCCACATGACCACTTTATAGTGTACTATCTTATCTCCAGTTGTTGGACTACACCCATACTTAATACAATTAGCTTGCCATTTAGGTCCATGCATATTAGATTCTTCAGTTTCTAAATCAGTTATCGCATGACATATTTCATGTATAATAGTATCTATTTTTAAATTATTGTCAGGTTCGTATTTTATATAATTTGGATTAAATTCAATACATCTTATATGGCGTTTTCCATATTTAGCAGTCTCACAACATCTACCTAATGAAGTTCTAAGTCTAGAATTGAATGTTACTTTAAAATATCCATCGTGTATTTCATCTAGTAATAATTGTTGATGTTTCTTTGACAATACATCATTTAATATTATACCTACAACCTCTTTAACTTTTTCTAAACTGTTTACATTTTGTGGATATATTGAATATTCAGGTTTATTTGCATATTGACCTAATTCAGTTTCTTGCGGTGTATCAACTACAGGTTGTAATGTGAATAAAGTTTCTATTACATTTTCTATATGTGGTTCTCCAGTTTTATCTGGATTTGTTATACCTAAATATTCAAAACCTAAATCTGTTAAAATATATCCATATGTTGGTATTGTTTTTCCAGCGTGTACGCCTTTTGTTATTTCTATTACAGTATTAACTTTCTCTACTAAACCTTTTTCTATTAATGCTCTAAATGTTCTATCGAACCATCTGTGAGAAACTATATTCGCAACTGCTGTCATGTAAGTATATGTGTCTGATACAGGTTGTACTTTATATTCATTTCTTTCTAACATTTTATTTAAGCTATTTAATACTTGTTCTTGTTTTTCTGTTAAATTAATATTTTCTAACATTTTGTATTCCCCTTTTCTTATTATTTATTTTATACTTTAATTATATACTTTTATATGTAATAAGTCAAGTGTTTTGCATAAATTTATTAAAAAATTTTCAATAAAAAATACTTCCTATTAAAGGAAGTATTTAATATAATTTATGGACGATAACCATTAGCAAATTCACGTTCATAGCATTCTCTATGAGCTATAAATGCTCCATATACCATATGTCCTGTGCCGTCGTCTATTGGAATATCATTTGGTGCAACAAAGTCTTCTCCATTGTATATTTGACGTCCACATATTGTACATACTGTATCTGTTGCTTCTTGTTGTGTATTTTGTTGTGTTGATTGATTATCATGTTTAGGTTCTTGTTTAGGTTCTTCTGAACTTTCTGAATTACGTTTAACTTTGTCTACGCCTTTTGTAGATTTTTTATTTTGTTGTTGATTATTTACTCTATTACTGTTATGTTTGCTTTCTGTCGGTTGCTTGTCGTTTATTTTTGTAGGTTGAGTTGTATTAGTATTTGCTTTTGGTTTTTCAACTTCTTTTTGTTGTTCTATCTGTTGTTCTTCTTTAAAATAACCGCCTTGTTCATAATCACTTACAGTTGACTCTCCTGCGTTTGTACAACCTGTTATTGATATTGCTACACCTGCTAGAATTGCTATTAATGATTTATTCATTACGTTCACTCCTTTTATAATATATTAAAGGAGGCATTTATTGACCGCCTCTAAGTCATTTGAGATTTAATATTATATTGTTAGTATTTACAGTATTTTATATTTTATACTTATTTTTGTAAAATTTCTTGTATTTCGTCTTCATCTAATATATCAAGTGCTAATTCTACTAATATTTGACAAACATAGTCATTGTGTAAATCTACATATCTATTATATACATCAACTGCATATTGTGCTTGTGCGCCTTCAGTTATTTTACAATGTTCAGCTTCTAACTCACATATATCTCCTATTGCATCATGAACTCTCATAGTTTTTAAAAATACGTTTATTTGCATTTGTTCTAATGTTTTGTCGTGTAAATAGTCTATTCTTTGTTTTGGTGAAATAAATAATGTTTTTGCTGGTATTTTTTCTATACCTCCATCTAGTATTTCACCTACTTTATCCTCTGCGGCTCCTATTATTGCCTCGCATTGGTCTTGAGTTAATTCTAATTCTTTAACTTCTATCATTTCATTACCTCCTAGGTTTTATTTTTTATTTGTATATATTATATACTTTTTTATATAATTTATGTTAACTTATTTATAAGAACTTTTTAAAAATGTTTTAGTCATTCCAGCTAAAGTTTCGGATTTTGGAGTTGATTTACATTCTCTCTCAACTAACCATAAAACACAATAATTTGCTAAATCTAATATTGTATCGTCTAATTTCTCGTCTTTTACTTCTCCGCATTCACCCTTATCTGAAAGTGATAAAATTCTATTATATTTGTCAGTAATTCTAGTTAAAAATGATACATCTCCGAATTTATTATATGTGTCGCCAACTGAGTCACCATAGTCGGCATTTTTAGCTTCATATGTTTTACTCATTTGTGATATTATTGAATTATATAACTCTTTTTTCATATACTAAACCTCCATGCCTTTAATTTGCATTCTATAATATATTTCATCTTTTTGCATATCATTTATTTTGATTAGTGGAAATACAACTCCAACTGTTCTAGTGAAGTCCTCCATGTTTAAAGCATTCTTATTTTTAGCATTAATTTCTTCTATAGTATGAAGTGTTTTATCTTTATTTAGTAAATCTTTGTCATAAGCCATATATAGTACAGTTCCGCACTCAGTAGGTATTCTATCAACACCTTCTTCTTCCATGTATTGTCTAACTGCACATTTTTTAATTTGCAGTTTAAGAGTTAAATCTTTTATATGTTGTGCAAGTACGCACATATCTGAAATATATTCTGTTCTGTCTTCAACTGATAAATCAGCTAATTTTGTTGCATTCATTATTTATTTACCTCCTTTTTAGATAAATGATAACAACCTGCTACTGTATACGCCATTATAACTCCACTAACAGGCAAACTTAAACCTGCTATGGCTAACATAGCTCCAACTCCACCTATTGTTATCACATTCGCACTCATTGTCTTTTTATTCATGCTTTTTGACCTCCTTATTATTCAATTTGTATCTAGGACAATTTTTATTGCGCTCTGGACAATAACCTAATTTCTTACATTGAGGAACTAGAAAAGGTTTATATCTAGGCTCAACTTCTATAACTTGGTCTACCATTTGTTTTACTATAGTTCTAATTGGCAGTTCTGCTCTAGTACATAATCTAAGGTTTGCTAAATGTATTAACGACTCTATATTACAAGCTATACTACATTCAGTAGCTACTCCTATTGGCAGTATAGTTCTAGCTATCTCATTAGCTCGTTCTCCAGTTATGCCTGCGTCTTCTAAATATGTTTGAATGTAATTGTATTGTGCATTTACAATATTTTCTTGGTCTTGTATTGTTTTTACCATGTATTCATTTTGTAATAGTTCAGGTGCCGCATATATACTAACTTTACCATCTTTATTACAATATCTTAAACTTTGTACATTTGGTACAAATCCTGTATAATGTCTAACTAATTGGTCAACTGAACTTCTAGGTACTGTTTTTAATTCAAACACAAAGAATAAATGTCTTGAACCTGACAAATGTCCACTTTTTAAACAATGTTCGCCAACTTTTTCTGCTCTATCTAATGGTGTATTGTAGCATACAGCTGCGAATTCTCCATGTTTCTTTATAAAACTTTTAACCTCTTCTCCATTTATTAGCTTTACATGAAAATCTTTTAATGTAAACATATTATACCTCCTTAACTGGTAAATTCTTTATTATCTCAACTGCATCATTAATTGCTTTTAATACAGTATCGACATCTTTTAGTTCTGTTTTTGCTATTTCTCTTTTTAATGCTCCTTTTCTCGCTTGTTCTAATGTTCTATAATATCCTATGTCTTGCCATGTTGGAGTTCCTACTTTTGATATATAGTGTCTTCTTAGAATGTAAGTACCTATAGAGTCAACTAATATTTCATACTCTTTATTTATTTTCATTGCTGAATTCCTCCTTTATACTCCAATCCGCTGGAACTTCTCCTATAGTGCAATCCCCTAATATTTTATATATAGGACAGTTTCCAAGTTCTCGCATATTATCACATTCCTTACTTGATATAGAGTCACAAGTTTCTTGAATTAATTTAAGTGCTTTTGCTAATTCAACGAGATTATTATTCATTTTTTAACCTCCTTATTTTTTTTATTGTTATATATTATATACAAAACCTGCTAATTAATGTTAACTAGCAGGCGTGAATTTTAATTAGAATGTAAAATATTTAAGATACAACATTGTAACCCAATTTCAGGTGAATATTTTCCAGTTTTTATTCCTGTATCATATTGCTGTATAAATCTTAGTGATGCAAGTAATCCACGTGGACTTACTCTAGTATTATTGAGTATTTTTTTCACTTGCCAGTAAGGTAGACCTGTCTTTTCTGTAATACTTTGTTGACCTTTATGACCTACTACTAATATTGCTTTTGATATATTTTGATATAATAATGATAATATCCCAAGTGGATTTTGATTTTGAGATAATAAATAGTCCATTACTTCTATTGCTCGAAAATCATTACTCAATACCATATCCACCAAGTCAAATACAGTATAGTTATATTTTACAGGCATCATATCAATTAGAGTATCCATTGTAAACTCTTTATAAACGCCAGCTTCTTTAAGTCTTTTATATTTATCTATCTCGTTTATTATTGTAGTAAAATCATTATTGCAAGCATCAACGAAATATTCTAATGTTTTCTTATTTGTTGTTAGATTATAATGTTGTATTTGATGTATAAGTTGAGTAGGAGTTAGCTTATTAAACTCTACAACATAATTCTTCAATGTCTTATACCACGATGATTTTTTATTAGCATTTGTTATCTGAACTATTAAAGTTCCTAATTTTGCTTTCTCCAGTTGTTTAATATTTTCTTCTAGGTGTTTATTAGTTAAAAAATCTAAATCATCTCGAACAACATATACTTCTTTTGCTCCTTTATTAAATCCAAAACCCTTAGCAGTTAATTTACTTAATATTTCACTAACAGTATCAACTCTTTTATATTCTCCAAATTGTTTTAGATATACATTTTGTAGTCCAATTTCATCTCCTGTAAAGATATAGAAATTACCTATGCTATTAGTTCTTAATTGTTTATTTAGCTCAACTAATTCCATTTATCTTTTCCCCTTTCTATAAATTGCTTTTTTCTTAGATTGCTCAGCTTTTTCTTTTGCCATATGAATTCGTTGTTTAGATTCTATTTCCTTCATCATACCTTGCGTAAATCTGTCTTCAAATAACTTTCTAAATTTTCTCGGCATTACATTTTCCAAGTCGTCTTTTTGTATTTGATATAAAGTGTCATATCTTTTATTCGCAAACATTCTAACCCATTTTTCAGTACTTTGCCAGTCGAAACACATTCTACAACTATGGACATATGCACATGCTGTTTCTAATATTTGTTGTTCAGTTGTTATTTTAAGCATAATATTCACCTCTTCTTAATCTACAATCTAATACCCATATATCAAATGCCATTTCTTTATTAGCTCCGTTTACTCTACTCATATGCAATGCTTTTATTGTACATTCGATAATGTATAAAGCTTTTGGGTCATCTATATGTTTTCGACATATAAATAACATCATATTAAAAAACATTTCAACTGGGAAACCTTCACCTTTTCCTGTAAAGTTAATTCTATTTTTTATTTTGAATGCGTTACCTGTAGTAACCTTCATGATATTATTAAATACCATTTCAGCAAAATTATAACAATCTTTATAGCCAATTTCTAAATACAGTTTTACATCACCTGGAGTTATTGCTATTTGGCATATATTTGAAGTGTCTTCATTATCACTCATACCTAACACTTCTATAGCATATTTTTTTAAATCTTGGTATGAATATCTATCTATTTCAAATATAGTTCCTCTTGATATTATAGTTTCTAATACTGAGTTTATGTCTGTTATTTCTATTGCAATATAACAATTCTTAGGTGGCTCTTCAGTTATTTTTAGTAAAGCATTTTTTGCGCCTAATGACATTGTATCACCTTCAGATATTGCAAATAATGTCGGTTCTTCTAATGCAACAGAGTCTTGAATTAACTCTCTAATATTATCTATTTTATTACCTATATATTGAAGTCTCAATTTTTTCTCAGTTGCAATTCTTTTTATTAGTAAAGATTTCCCAGCACCTCTTGGTGCTGAGATTATTGATAAATGAGGCATGTTGGACATTCTTGCTAACATTTCTTTACAGTTGTTCATTCCAATTATTTGCATAAGTACAACATCTCACTTTCTATGAAAATCTTTGGATTATGTTCATATCTGATTTTAAAATATAAACTATTATAGCTATCTAATATACTTAATAATTGTCCAGGTGTACTATGTTTGATTATATTAGTTACTCTATCTTGGCAAGATTGTGGAATATTAACACTGCTAATGCCCATTTGAAATTTTATTACATCAATTAATACTTTAATTGAGTCTTTAATGAATAGTTTTAAGTCTTTACCTTCTAAAAAGATAGTGTCTATTGCTCCTAATATGTTTTTAGGTTCTTTATTGATTATATTGTCTATTATCTCTAATATAAATTGAGTTGATGTTAAACCTAAACATTTTATAACTGCATCAGATGTTATGTTTTGAGTGAAACCTAATACAGTATCTAATTTTGTAATTGCGTCTCTCATTCCACCCTCAGCAAGTTGTGCTATATATTGTAAAGCTTCGTCTGTATATTCAATTTGTTCTGTTCTTTCTTTATTTTCTTTTTCTATTATATATGTTAGTCTATTCACTATTCGTTGAGTTGGTATTCTTTTAAAGTCAAATCTTTGTACTCTACTTAATATTGTAGCTGGTATTTTTTGAGGGTCAGTTGTACATAAAATAAAAATTGTACCTTTTGGCGGTTCTTCTAATATTTTTAATAATGCATTGAATGCTCCTATACTCAACATATGAACCTCGTCTATTATAAATACTTTATATGTTCCGTCAAGTGACTTCATTTTACAGTTGTCTATTAAGTTTCTTATATTGTCAACACCATTATTACTAGCTCCGTCTATTTCTACAATTCTACCTTCGCCTTTATTAATTTCATTGGCGAATATTCTAGCTGAAGTTGTTTTACCTGTTCCAGCACTTCCACAAAATAAATAAGATTGCTTAAACTCATTTAAGTCTATTTGATTTTGAAGTACTATTTTTACATTATCTTGACATACTAAATTGTCAAATTTTGTAGGTCTATATTTTGTTGCTAAATTCATTAATTTTCCCCTCCTTTTGTTTCTACTATATAAGTTGCTACTAAATCTGCTATATGAAGTAGAAACGCTAATTTATTTTCTTCAAATGTTTCGCTTAAATCATTCATTGTATTATATTGTCCTAAATCGTATGCACCCATATGCCAAAATATAGCTTCTTTTTCATAATCTTCTAGTTTTATAAAATCTTGAAGTATTGACAAAGATTTAGCTCCATGTCCCATTCTAAAAGGTTCATTTTTCTTATAACCCGGTTGTTGTTCCCATTTTCCAGATTTACTTCTTTGTGGAGGAACATTTACGATTGTTTCTTCATAAACTCCAATTTTACATAAGTCATGACCTAATGCTGTTAATATTATGCTATCTTTAGGTATATCTACTTCATAGAATTTAACAAGTTCTCTCAACTCATATGCTACGTTTAAAGTATGAAATACAAGTCCACCTGGATAACTTCCATGAAATCTTGTACTAGCAGGAGCAGAGAAAAAATCAGTAGTATCTAGCCAACTAATTAATTCCTCAACACCTGGTCTTTCTACTTGTCTCAATATTTTTATAAATTCCTCTCTATTTTTCATTCTAGACATTTTGTTCCTCCTTTAAACTCAAATATTCTTTGTAGTCATCAATAGGTATTACTACACATTGGTCAATTAGGTTTTGTGTACCAAAGTCAAATATTAATGCCCAATGATTTTTACCCATTTCTATACATTCTTTTATTAGGTCTAATATCCATTCTTTTTTGATAGTGTGAGATATACTTTGTTTTGTTCTTGTTTTACATTCAACTATTGTATCAGCTAAAAGTATATCTCCTTTCTTATGTTTTGCACCACTATTAGGTGTTAATGTTCCACCTAAGTAGTTTGCTACTTTTTCTTCTTGTAATTTACTATAATGTCGTGTAGGTTTATTTTCCATTATACTTACCTCCTTGTAAAAGTTATATACATTTTATAGTAATTTATGTTAACTCCTTTCGGCATTTTTGTTTGAATTTACTGACTGTATTTGAGACATGACTTCTTGTGACTCCTAACTGTGCTGCGATGTCTACTGGTCTAACCCCTTGCATATATTTCAATAATATTAATTTCTTAGTTCCTGTATAATTTTGTTCTATGAGTTGTATAGCGCTTTCTTTTAAGGTTTTTACTACACAGTCTGTAGCAGTATCGTCTGAAGCTACTAATTTTTCTTGAAGTGGAACATTGTCGGTATCTGTTATAATTTGATTAAGACTGGACAGAGACCATGTACCTTGACCTGTTTCATATCGAGACGCATATATTTTCAGTTTTGATAAAGAACTCAATATTTGCCAATAACAATGAGTGAGAAATTTCGTACCTTTTGATGCGTCATAAGTTTCTACAGCTTGCATAACACCTAACCATGCTGTTTGAAATGAGTCTTGAGGTAACTGTTTTACTCCATGTGTTCTGAGAATACTCCATATAAACGCTTCTAATTCAGGTGTTAATTGGTTTAAAAGGAGGCGTTTTTCAACGCCTTCTGAATGCTGTATTTTTATAACCAGTTCTTGAATTAATTCAGAATTATTTGTTTTCATTGTACATCACCTTATTTAGTCTATCTATAACATCTTCTTTGAATTCTTCATCATTTCTTAATTCGTCTAATAGTTTAGCCTTACCTTGAAATTTTATTTCATTGTTTTCTGCGTCTAATTCAACATTACCTTCTTCATCTAAATAGTAATACCAACTGCCACCTTGTTTTAATATTCGATATTGTAATGCTACTGTAATTATGTCGGCTAATACATCAATACCTTCAGTATAATTTAAAGTATAATAGCCAATTCTTCTATCAGGTTTACAAACCTTAGTTTTTGTAATTTCAATACCGACTCTATTACCTGCCGGATTTTCTGCTCTACTTGTTAACTCACCGTTGTTCATATCTAATAGTGTATCTTTTCTAAATCTCAATCTTAGTGAGCAAGCATGTTTCCACATTTTACCACCTGGAGTTGATACGGTATTATACATACTTGCTAAATCTTCTCTTATTTGATTTATCCCAATAAACGCACATTGATTTTGAGTTAAATGTGGAGTAACTTTACTACAGAATACGGTTAGTGCTTGAGATATTCCTCCATACGATTTTTTATCCATGTCTTCATTGAATATATTTTGAGAAACTAACATTGGTATTGAGTCAAGCACACATAATCCAACATCTCCAGTTGATATTAAATCAATTGCTATTTGTAATATTTGTTCTGCGGTTTGTTCTTGAGGTCTAACTAATATCATAGCTTCGGTGTCTACTCCTAATAGTTGTGCCCATTGTACATCAAGCGTTTGTTCTGCATCAATATATACAACTACTTTCGGACCTCGCTCTACGTATTCCATTAAATCTGACACTAATTTATCTGCTTTCTTTTTAGATTCTTTTGTATCTTTTTCTCGTAATTGTTCTACCTCGTCTAACACTTTTTCTCTATGTTGTTCAAATACTGCATTAAATTTCTTTTGTGCATTTGCACATATATCTAATGCGGAAGTTGTTTTACCTCCACCTTCGCCACCGAAAAACTCAGTTATTTTACCAACTGGAATACCACCATAGGTCATCCAGTTAGCTGTAGGTGAACTAAATGGTATTTTTGCTACTTCTATTATGTCTGTACCTTGATTGATTATTTGGGCTTTGAATTTTTTATTTATCTCAGCCATTTTTAAATCTATGTTTCTCATATAGCTACCTCCTTATAATTCTTTATATATGTTATATATAAAAAACCCTCACAACTGTTAAGTTGCAAGGGCTGAAACTTTATTGACCTGTTGAGCCATAACCTCCTCTATTTTCATTTCCTAATGTTTCTACTTCTTCAAAATCTACATTAGGATTAGATTTTTGTATTGTCATTTGTACTAATCTATCATGAACTTTTATGCTACCTGGTCTAGTTGCATAAAATACTGCTACCCATTCATCTGCATCACCACAATAGCTAGAGTCAATAAGCCCTACACTATTTGTTAATATCAAACCTTTTTTAGCAAATGTACTACTTCTTGGAATTATATGAGCCTCATAACCTTTACCTAATTCCATAGCAAAACCTAAGCTACATATTAGAACATCACCTCTTTTATATTTTATTGGATTATGTCCACCTATCAATTCTACATTATCAAATACATTTTCGTTAAAAGACTTTTGCAATTTTTCACAACTAACTAATGAGATTTTATTCACAAAGCAGTCATACCAATTACCATTATTTTTAACAGGTAACTGAGCGCTTGGTCTTATTTTTCTTATTTTTACTTTTTTATTTGCCATTATATACCTCCTATATATCTCTAATTTGTAAATCTCTGAAATTTATAATTACATTTAAACCACTATCTATTTCAAAGGGAATATCATGCTCCTTTAAATACTTAGTTAAGTCAGCTAACTTTGGTGTATATTCATATTTAAAAAAGTTACTATCATTAATTTCTAGTAATTGTGCATCTACGCCATGCTCAGCACCTTTTCTGTAAACATAATCTAAAGCGTCCATTCTAGAAGTAAATACATTATCCTCATAACTATCATCGGCTACTTTAATTCTTACTATAAATTTCATTTAACCCCACCTCCTAAAATTTTAATAATTGTAATAATGTTAACCCATGTAATTGTCTATCTAATGTTTCTAATATTGAATACATAATTTTACCTCCTATCTTAAAATATTATTTCTAGTTATCTCCAATTCTGAAGTTTTCCAGCTTTGAACTTTTTTCAGACTAGAATGTAATATAGTTGCTATTTCTATTTTATTTGCACATTCTTTGTATGCTCGTAACATTACATCTTCCACGAATTGCTCATTCATTGATTGATTTTGAGCTACTGAAGTTTTCTGCGAAACTGTTCCGTGCGTCTGTTGTACATATGCATCATTAAATACAGTTCGTCTTTGCATTTTAGCCGCGTCTGATTTTATGCCAAGTTCTGTTATTTTGCCAGTTATATCATATAATAATATTGGTAATACAGATATATAATAATTGAGTTGTTGGGGAGAAATGTCCTCCCCATTACTCAACAATTCTTGTATCTCATTTATACATTTATCTAATTCTGAAGTATAATTTTTAGTAATGCTATTGACTGTATCAATTATGTCTAATGTATCTGCATCTAATTTTTGTATTAACGGTAGGCGCATTCTTTTCCACCCCATCTCAGATGATACATAAGGCTTGACATTACAGCGTCAAATTCTACTTTATTTATAGCACAATTTGTTCTTTTATATTCTAACGGTATTTCTCTTATTAATTCATGTTCTTCGCAATCTCTAATAGAAATTGACTTTTTACATCTTATGTCTAAGAATTCTCTACATACAACTGCGGGTATAAAAAATGCTCTTTGTTCTTCTCTAAATTCAACACATAACCCACCTAATATTCCGTCTATTTTTCCAAGTTCAATCAATGAGTCTATTTGTCTTTTTGTTGTTTCTATATTTAAATATATAGATTTATCTTTTGTACTTTTTAACTCAAATAAATATTGGTATGGGTATCGGTAATAAATAAAATCACATGGATTTCTAACACCTGAAAAGCCATTAGTTGTGTCATATAGTCTAATACAGCTTAAACCTAAACTGTTTTTAAAATTTTGTTCCCATCTTTTTCCGTCATTCATATTATTCACCATCTTTTCTGCATTGATTTTGATAATTGCAATATTTACATTTATCAAGTTCTCTCGGAGGTACTTCTTGATTTTCTATAAAAGTATTAACATAATCAATTATGCTTTCTATTCTATTTTTCATCAATTCAGTTATTTCAACTAGATAACCTTTTTTAGTGCAGTTGTCTCTGTCTTCATAAATAAATATTACTTTCGGTACACCTATTGTCATTGAGTAACAAGTTGCTTGTAATTTATGGTCTGCCCATGCGTCGGTATGACGATTAAATTTATGAGTAGATTCGGTTTTTATTTCCACTATATATAATTCATCATTATATTTGATTAAGCCGTCACACATAAATCTCATATTATATTTATGCGAATATAATTTTGTTTCATTTCCGACCTTGCTTATTACTTCAGGGTCTTTTATATTATTTTCTTTAAGGTATTTACCTACATCTAACCATTCACAATTAATATCATGTTTACTCATTTTCGCAATATAATTTTGAATACGTTCATGTCTGTCAGTACCACTTTCACATATACCTATTAAGTTAACTCCTGCGTCTGTATCGTCTGGTGCCACGCCGGTTAATTGATAATATAAACTTCGAAGACATCCGCTTATACCTGAAGGTTTAAAAGATTGAGTAGGAGTTCTAACCGAACCCCTGTCTTCTTCTTCTATGGTATAAATTAGGTCTTCGATAAATTGTTCCGCAACTTTATTTTCTTGAGCTTGCTTTACCATTTTTGCAAGCGAACCTAACTTTGCCATTCTAATACCTCCTATTCATTATCTAATGTTGATAACAACATTTTATCTTTATCAGATACAATTTTGATTAAATCTGGAGTTCCATATTCAATGTCGATAGTAGGAGAGTCTACAGAAGAAACTAAATCGTATAAGAATTTAATATTTAATTCATAAGCTATATCTGTATGAGTTGGACAATCTTTTGTTGTAATATTTTCTATTGAACCTCCTGTTGTTTGTAGAGTTATTAAATCACCTACAAATGCTACTTGTAAAGTATTCATATCGTATACATCAACGAATAAACCTATTCTATCTAATGCTTTTAATAGTTCTTGTGTATCAACTGTACATAAACTAGGTTGAGTTTCTTCTATCATTGGTAATATACTGTCTGGATATTCTTCAACACCTTCCATTAATGTGCCACTTATTACTATATTTTTACCTTCAAACATTATAGCATTATTACTATCATCTAAAATTATATTAACTTTTTCCTCGTCTAGTGTAGGAATTAAGTTTGCTAATGAAGGTGGTATTAATACTTCTAGTCCTTCACATTCAAAATCTGATGCATTAACTTTTATTGCGTCAGCAGTTATTATATGATTACTTCTAATTAAATACCCAAATAAACACCCGTCTGCCGCAGTTTGTGATTTAACATTTTTTCCTACGTTTATTCCATGTTTTAGATTATAAGTAACACAATCCTCTATTTTTAATGCTCCGTTAGTTTCTATTTTATGGTCTGGGTATACTTCACCTTGAACTAATTCAACTTTATATGTTCCGTTACCTTTTACCTCTAAATAAGTTTCCTTATCTGTAAGAGTAACAGTTTCTGTTGTTGTTTTATTTATTAAGCTAACGAATTGGTCAGTTTTAATTATGAACTCAACAGGTTCTTCGACTGTTTCGTTATCTTGAAATACAGTTATATGATTATCTCCGTCAGTTGCATTTATTTTCAACCCGTCCTTATCACATACTAATTGTATATAATTAGATATTTCTAATAATGGGTTAGGTTTTATTTTAGTGACATGACCTAACATATTTTTTAATTTACTTGTATTTATTTTCATTGAAAAATACCTCCTCTAAAATAATCGTTTTTGAAATTTTGTACTACCTTTATACTCATAATTTTGTAGCCACTCAACTATTTCTAATGCTTCCCATCTACTTCTATAATGACAAGAAGTCATCATTAAGTCCAAGTCTAAACCTCGTTCTTCAACTTTGTCTTCAAATGTTTTTATCATTTCAGGTCCTAAATTTTTATAAAAATTTGGGTCATCTGTTTTCCTATCAGACACTACAATATTGTTATCGCCGAAATGTAATGTTCCTAAACGAGCATGCACTAACCATGTAGTTGCATCAGCAGAAGTAAATGGATATTTTTCTAACATCAATTTTGAAGTCATTCCAAATGCATGAGTTTTAACAGTTGGGTTACTTGACTTTTTTATAATTCCAAATACCTGCGCAAACCATTTATCTTTATACTTAGTTACAACATCATTGGCAGGCGATATTCCAATATATTTTATTGGCTCACCGTCTTCATGTCTATATTCTAACATTCTTTTTAAATGTTTAAAGTCTTCTCCTTGATGAAATATTGGCAACAACTTATCTCTATTTGCTACTTTGTCTTTCATATATAAATAATTTTGCCAACTTAATTCGGGCGCTTCTTTTAATTGTTGTATTGTTTTAGGTTTTTTATATTCTCCTGGGATTGTATCAAGTTGTGCATATAATGTAAGATGTTCGTCTAACTCATTTATTCTAGCAATATATTCATCAACATTAACTGTTTTACCTTTTGTATGAGCGGTAAATGCACCCGAGTCTAAAAATAATTTTGAGTCAGTTTGTCCTTCTGTAAGACCAATCCACCTATTAATACATCTAGGTCCATCTAAGAATGAGTAAAGTCTATTGGCATGAAGTTTTGATATAAATACGTCTGATGCTATTTGACCTTGTCCTGCGAAATACAAATCCATATCTTTTTTCCTCCTTTTTATTTATGTATGTTATATATAAAAAATGAGTAAGGTTGTTAACCCTACTCATTATATTTTTACTAATATTTTACTTCTTTATTATTGCCAGGTGTACATCTGAATATATTGAGTAAACCTTCGTTTTTAAATAATTTTATAGCTACAATATATCCAAGCACCATACTTACAAATTCACCAAATGCTCCAACAGCAAATTGATACCAAAATGGTAAACCAAAGAAAAACCATAACTCCCAAGCAATTGCACTTGTACCTAATGTTGCTATTGGAATTCCATACCACATTCTTTTACCTTTCCACATTAGAACACCTACAAGGAATGTAGAAAATGAACCTATAAAAACGTCCATAACTCCAAATGTAAAGAAGTTACTCAATGCACAACCTAATGTAATTCCTATTATATATATTGGGTCTATAAACATTAAGAAATTCAACATTTCGGATAATCTGAATTCAACCGGTCCGAATACAAAAGGTTTACATACCATTGTTATTACAAAATAAAGTGCGGCTACTATACTTATTCTGCACATTGATTTTACTGTTATTCTCATTATTTAGTACCTCCTATTTTAGACAATTTTTCTCCGACTAAATCGAATGTATCTGTAATATCTCGATTTAAGTCATCAAGTATTCTTACTCTAGGATTTGCTAATAATTCTTGAAACTCAGTAGAATTATAAAATTGTTGTACTAATTTTTCGTCTCGCTCAAATTTTGTTGTATTAGGAGTAAACACGTTAATACAAATTTTGTCGAAATATTTTAGACCTAATTCAACATCTTCCAAGAAAGACTCATATGTTTGACCTTTCCAACCGAATAATAAATTAGTTCTATTAAAATATTTACTAATGTTTTGAGGACTTGCAACTCCCATTCCCTTATTCAGTATGCTTTCACGATTAAATATATTAAAAGTTTCTGCGCCTACTATAAACTCTAGATTTATGCCACTAAAAATTAATTTCATAAATCTTATAAATTTTCTGTGCATATAATGTCCTTCAAATATTACAGTTGATATTTTCTTTTCAGTTACTACTTTGTGGATATACTCAATAGTTTTACTATCTAATTCTGCGAAACTTCCACTACATATTACTTGTAGCTTATTGTGTATGCCAGTAACTTTGTCTAATACTTTTGCATTAAGTTGATAGTCTGCTTCTGTATCTTGATTATAGTCGATACAATAATCACAGAAATTACATTGAGCCCATTCACACCCAGTACCTCTCAATAAAACAACTTCCATTTGTTCTTTTGCATCATTGACAATGCCATATCTTTTCATGTCTTCCATTTTTAAACCTCCGATTATTTTTTATTTTAAGTCAGGACGTCACGTACTACATAACTGACTTCTAAGTTATATTAACTTACATATATAATATATAAAAAAAGTCTAGTTTTGTTAACTAGACTTTACAAAATTCTATATGTTTATTCCTTCACCATACCATCGCTCTGTTACTTCAATATCACATTTCATAGGTATTTTAAATTTTCCGTCTACAATGTGTACCATTATATACTCTAATCTATCTCGAACTGCTTTTGCATTTTCTCTTGGACATATTCCTAAAACTTCATCATGAACTGGAATTATTAATTTATAGCCAAGTTCATTAAGTTCTCTATCATTGAATATTTTTATCATTGTGAGTTTGGTCATGTCTGCGGCTGAACCTTGAATAATACTATTTACACATTGTCTCTTTGCGTCTTCTATAAAACCTCTATTATCTTTTATAGTATAACCTTCTTGTTCTGCTAGTTCTTTTACTTTTTGTTGCTGTTGTCTACCTCTAGCTCTATTTAGTAATGTGTAATATTTTCTGTACACTTCGTCTGGCACATAATCATCTTGAGGTATTAACTCAGTAGCATCAAATGCGAATGGGTCAAAATTGTCGCTGTACGATTTTATGCAAGGTTTTATTTCTATTGGAGGTAGTTGCATATCAGATAGTCTTCTTTTTCTACCCCAAGCAGTTTCTACAAACCCATAGTCTCTTGCAAAGGTTTGAGCAAAATCTACAAATTCTTTTACTTTGGGAAACTCTGCATAAAAGTCATCAATTATCTTTTGTGCTTCTTGAGTTGATATTTTCATTTGTTCAGCTATACTTGGTACACCTCTACCGTACATAAGTCCAAGTAATACTGGCTTAACACTTGTACGTCTAGCTTTACCTTCGGGATTTACAGTTCCGTCTGCTCGAAACTCTTTACATTCGTCATAGGGCATTTTATATATTTTCGATGCTATTGTAGCATATAAATCTTTTCCTTCTAAATACGCCTGTAACATATGTGGGTCATCACTCATATGGGCTAGACATCTAGGTTCTTGTTGTGAAAAGTCTCCACCTACTATTACTTGACCTTCTCCAGCTATAAACATTTGTCTAATATCATGACCTGCGTCTATTACAGTTCCGTCACTCAATTTGGTTTTTTGAGAAGGTATATTTTGTAAATTGGGGTCACTACTACTAAATCTGCCTGTTTTTGCGCCATATTGATTAAAATTAGCATGTAGTCTATTATCTCGTTTTGCAATATGACTTGGTATTGCTTCTATATAAGTACTTAATAATTTGCTCATACTTCTATATTCTAATATGCTATCTACTAATGGGTGATTAAATGATTTTAAAATAGCTTCACCTGTTCCTCTAGGTGATTTTTTGTCTGGACTTTCAAATTCTAATACATCATAAAATAGAATAGCCAACTGAGTAGGTGAACTTATACTTACTTTTCGTATTCCGTCTTTAAATAATTTATTATAAGCTGCTGGGTTTTTTATCATTAGTTTATCGAATTTATCATTCAATTTTTTTATTTCTAAATTGAATTTTACTTCTGCCGCATCTTTATGTTTTGTATATTGTGCCTTTAGTTTATCAGCTAAATCTGTATCTATTTTAACGCCTGTACATTCCATTTCGAATACTACTTGTATTAGTGGCATTTCTATATTTCGAAATACTTCTGCAACTCTCTCTAAACCTTTTTCCTTGCAGTATTTTCCGTTAATATCAATAAAATCATACTGGAATTGATATAATTCATAAGTCATTATTGGGTCAAATGATGCATACATATAAGCAACATCTGGCGGTACTTTATTAAATTCAATACCTTTAAATAATGAGTTAAAAGATGCAACTTTACTATTTTCATCTGCATTATCTACATATTTTTTATATAATACTTTTAGTTTATGCGGTTCATTTTCATTTAAAAGTTGTGAACCTATTTGCGTATCCCAGTATGGAATAATTTTAACTCCAAGCATCCACCAAAGAATATGCATATCAAATTTAGCATTATGCAGTACATATTTTATATTTGATTTGTTCATTCGTTCAAATTGATTTTTCATAAAGTCTACTGCTACATTTGTTTTTAGCTCAATTCCAGTCATGAAACTTTCATGTCGTACTGGAATATATACTCCTTTTTGTCCAGGTGTATATAAGCATACGCCTGCTATTTTTCCGTCTATTCTATCTAAGCCATTTGTTTCTGTATCAACTGCTATTATACCATTTGTAATAGCACAGTCTATATATTCTCTAATTTTATTCTCATTGTCTAATAATTCTAGTTTATCTAATTTATCTGCGAATACTTCTTGAGACATTTCTTTTGCAAGTTGTACTTTTCCACTAATACTTTTAGGTACTACTTTTGCAACTTGTTTTTTACTTGATTTTTTACTCAACATTTCAAGTGCTTTCTTTTGTGCTTCTTGTGTTTTTCTAGCACTAACATTACAGAACATGTCGCCAATTCTTCCCATAATTATACCTCCTTATAAAATAACCACCTCAAGTAAGAGGTGGTTATCGTTCTAGAATACTGCTTCAACACTTAAATCTATATTTTCCAGTTTTGCTCTTTCTTCTAATATAGCTCTATATGCTTTCATATATACTAATTGAGTTTGTAATAAATCATATGAACAATTTGGAACAAAATCTAAGGTACCTTGTTTATATTTTATTAACATTCTTTGTAATCCTGCTATTCTATTATTTAGTTGATGATATTCTGCCAAAAATCTTTCCATATAATTACCACTTAACATTAAATCCACAGTATCTTTTAATTCCATATTATTACCTCCTATTAAAATACATCACTTGGTGCTGTAGTTCTAGTTCCACGTTCGGTATGATGCATTGGCTCAAATTGTTGTTCTTGCATTTGATGTTGTTGTGCCGCATGTTGAGGTGTATAAGTTCCTGCTATTATTTGGTTCATTTCATCAATATTTGCTTTAATTATTAAACTTCCTTCTAATTCTTGTTTTTGTGGTAAATCTTCAAGTTTAACATCGTCTTTACCCATTGGCATAAATTCATATTGAGTTTTTTGGTCGCCTTTTTTACCTCGTCTTATAACTTTAATTTTTACTGCTGATAAGTTGCCAAATTCGTTTAAGTAAGTTATAATTTTTGATACAAAACTTGACCCTCTCTCCCATATTTGAACTGAGTCTGGATTATCTGATGCTACAAGTTGTAAAAATAATTTTTCTTTTGGTTTATTACCTACTTTACATAGTGGGCAATCGTCTGGGTGAGATTCTCCATTTTCGTCTACTGAGTTACAACTTACATATCTTTTTTTACCGTCAATTTGTACTTCATGTACTAAAAAATAATCAATATCTGAACCGTCAGGTTGATTATATAAAAATCTAACTACTGCACTGTCACCGTCATCTTTTAAACTGAAGTAACCTCCATTACTTGAACTTTGATATTTACCTGCGTTTCCAATTCCTATTTTTGCCATTTTTGTGTTCCTCCTTGTTTTTAGTTTTTGTATAAGTGTATAAGTTTTTAAGCTAGGAGGATATATTTTATAACCCTCCCCCTATTGGGTTATGTATATTATATATTTTTCTTACTAAATTTTGTTAACTAAGTAAACAATATATTATTATAAAGAAAAATATAAAACCGCATATAAAACCTAAGCTAAAAACTATGATAAAATCTATAGTTACCATATAAACCTCCTAATCGCATTTTGTCCAACCGCAATTATAACAATTAATACAACCACCTGTATGACTTAATTCTGCACCACATTCAGGACATTTTGCAATTTCGATTTTTACTTCATCATCAATTTTAAGTTGAGTAATTTCAGGTTGATTAAGATAATTTATTTTAAATTGCTCGTGTAATTTTAACAGTTCTCTACCTACTGCCTCTGCACAACTTCTGCCGTCACTAATACCTGTTTCAGTTGTTTTTCTACTTACAAATGAAGGACAAGCCACAACTGAATTTAGTTGGTCAACAATTTCTTCAACAGTTGCTCCTTTTTTACCTGCTAATGATATTAGTCTTGATAAGCCTACCATATAACTATTACAACCGCCTTTACTGCCTTTGTTTAAGAATATATGGCATAATTGACCAGTTTTCTTATGAAAATATACAGTCAGCCATAAACTGCCACAACCTGTTTGCAGTTTACTGCCATAAGCAATACAATGATTTATGTCAGTGTCAATTGCATTTAATTGAATAGGTTCAGGTTTTTCCTCTTTAGCTACTCCTTTTAAAATACCTTCTTTTTTACAACCGTCTCTGAATACAGTCAAGCCTTTACAACCTAATTCATGTGCGGCGATATATGCTTTAAATACGTCTTCAACTGGAGACTCTTTAGGTAAATTAAGTGTACTAGAAATACTAGCATCAATCCATACTTGCCAATCGGCTTGAGTTTTTACTCTACTCATAAAGTCTAAGTCTTTTGCTCCTATCAAATAGGCAGGTTTATTATTTAGCATGTCTATATCGTCCGCTTCTATTGCTCGTTGAACGATATTTGGATATTCCATATAAACTTTTTCCTCAGCGTTTAACGATTTTGTTGTTCTTGCAAAACCGTTGACATCATATATAGGTTCGACTCCAGTTGACACACCGAACATTGTACCTATACTACCTGTTGGTGCTATTGTAAATAATTGACTATTTCTAAGACCATGTGCTTTTATTAAGTTAATAGTTTCGTCATATATTACGCCATCTTTTATTTTACTTTGCATATAAAATGAATTGAATATATAGTCTGGATTATATGCTTCGAATGTACCTAATTCTTTTGCAAGTAAAGCTGACTCTTGGAGTCCTGTATTACATAATGCCATACCTATTGTTGATATTAAATTAGAACATCTATCACTACCATATGGAATTCTCATTTTGATTAACATATCTCCAAATCCCATAATACCAAGACCTATTTGTCGCCATTTTGCAACTGAGTCTCTTTGTATTTGTAATGGGTGAAGTGGAAGTCCTTCATCTAATACTTGATTTAATGCTCGTATTGCTACTTTTACAGCTTTCTTAAACTCAGGTACATTAAATGCAGGTCTCTTACCGAATGGGTCTTTTACAAATTCTGCTAAATTAAGTGAACCTAATAAACAACTACCTCCAGCTGGCAATGGCTCTTCGGCGCAGGGATTCACTCCTGCGAACTCAAATTCACCTTTTTTAATATACTCTGATAATAATGTTTCTTTGTTAATATTATCCCAAAATAACATGCCAGGTTCTCCCCAGTTCCAGTTATTTTCTGCTAATTTGTACATTAATCTATTAGCATTACCGTCGCCTGCTATAACTCTAGTCATGAATAAATCATCTGTTCTTACTGAGATATTACATTCTTCTAATTTTTTATTTTGAGTTTTTGCATTAATAAAATCTTCAATCTCCTCATGGTTTACGTCCATACTTATCATTAATGCTCCACGTCTACCTTTTTGTCCTATAGTTTGTGAAGTATTATTGAATGTGTCCATAAATGAAACTGCTCCAGTTGTTGTCATTGCGGCATTATTAACTGGTGAACCTTTAGGTCTAAGTTGTGATATATCAATACCACAACCTCCACCGTATGAAAATGTTCTTGCTAAGTATTTATTAGTGTCATATATTTCCTCTATACTGTCACCTACTGGAGGTAATACATAGCAATTACTATAAGTTACTTTTCTGTCAGTAATTCCTCTTGATGCTAATATCCTACCTCCAAATATAAATTTTTTACTTATTATTAAATCTTTAACAGCATCATCTCCATTTGATACCCTATCAAGCCATTGGTCGAATGTCTCGTCTCCATTTTGATATTTTCTAGTCCAAATATCTTGACCTAATTGTGTGTCTAGCCAATTTTTTAATTCCATGTGCATTCCTCCTTATACAGCTTTTAAATCTATTAATTTTTCTTGTAATGCTTTTACAACTACATTAGCTCCTGCTCTTGAAATACCTATTTGAGCGGCTACAGCAGATTTTGTAGGTTTACAACCTTCAACTAAAGCATTACAGAATTTTCTTTGATTATCATTCATAGGAATTGAGTCTAGATAATATTTCAACTCAACTTCATCATAGTCTTTTGAGTCTGTTTGACCCATACAACTATGTTTGTCTTCACTTCCTTCATCGTCATCTCCAACAAAGTAATCTGAAAATAATTGTGTATGTGTACATTGATTTAATACTCTTTTTTGCATTTTTTCTGCTTGAGTAAGATGTCTTAAGTCATTATAAATATATGTGCATATTAGACTTGTTAGTTTAGCATTACTTCCTATTTCGTAATTTTCTAAACCTTTCCAGATTTGTTCCAAAATAACAGATTCTTTAGTAGCTTCATCTATACCTAAGAATTTGTTTGCTATTGAACTGAATTGAGCGTATCCTGTTTCATATACGAATGCTATTATAACGTCTTTGTTACCTGTATGATATTCATTGATTAATTCTTCTACAGATTTTTTACCTGTAAAATTATCCATTATATTTAAAAATATATTTTGTTTCATAATATTAA
>ERZ1034897.73-NODE-73-length-55643-cov-19.241689_pt1 | contig 55643 bp, 54 predicted proteins | sample MGYA00520629_ERZ1034897 | MGnify/ENA primary metagenome ERZ1034897 (study PRJEB33766, sample SAMN09781789) | gut metagenome | biome: gut microbiome | host: Homo sapiens | place: Madagascar | study: EMG produced TPA metagenomics assembly of the PRJNA485056 data set...
AAAATATATTGTTTTATAACAGCACAGAAATCAAAAGAATAGAAGAGTACATCAGGAACCAGTAACGCTGAATTCACCACCTCCCTATGAGGACGGCGTGCTCTTCTGAAGTGCTAATAAATTCGAACATACGCTGTACGATCATACGCTTTCTGATTTTCCTTTAAAAGATTTCCTAAGCGTTCAATATCTTTTTCTTGCAAGTGATATTGCTTCTCTTCTTTTTCTAATAGTAGCAATGTTTTTTCATCATATGATAAACTCTTCTGGATCATTTCCATAATTTCTGTGCAGCGTAAAGATGCCGCATGTGATATATAATCATTTTCTATATTTCCCTGTTGATAGCAATCAACAAATGCTTTGATTTCGCCATAAAAATCATCCACAACATATGGAATTTCTATTTCATCTACAACATCTGTTGTGACTGTCATCTGGAATGCGCGATGCAGTGGTCGTACAACAATTGTTCCTTTTGTCCCTTTGATTGTAACAATCTTTTCCTTTTCACGATCCATTCCGCATTCCATCACACATACAATATCACCACTTTGCATATATGCACATATATACAGATTCACACCATTCTTAACATTTGCATATACATGCTTTAATACCATATCTTCTTTAGTAAAATCTTCAATCCAGGAAATACAATAGATTCCTAAATCACTCAGGCACCCTAAAGAAGCAGGATCACCTAAATAAGAGTTCTCTATTGCATCTATACTTGCTGCATTACAGAACGAGGTATTGATTTGTGTAATCTTGCCTATTCTATCTTCATTAATAACTTCTTTCACTTTTTCATAGAGTGGTGTAAAACGACATTTCATTGCTTCCATAAACAGGCAATGATTTTCTTTTGCACATTGAATCACAGACTGCATTTCCTCTACACTTAAGCATGCTGGCTTTTCAACAAGCACTGCTTTATGTGCCTGCAGACATTTCATGATCCATGCATAATGAAACTGATGCGGCGTAGAAATATACACAGCTTCTACCTGAGGATCATTTACAATCGCATCGAAACTACCATACGCTTTAAGCGCATCGTGTTCCTTTTGAAATATTTCTGCTTTTTGCAGTGTGCGACAGCTGACTGCCTGCAATGTACATCCTTCTACATGTTTTAAGCTGGATGCAAAACGATGTGCAATTCTTCCTGCACCAATAATTCCCCACTTCATACCTTGATCATACGATATCCAACACCTATATGTGTCTGAATATACTGCACTCCATTTGTATTCTTTTCAATTTTCTTACGCAGCGTAGCCATAAACACACGTAAAGAAGCAATATCATTTTCATTTGCACTGCCCCAGATACTTTGTGTGATATATGTATGCGTTAATACTTTTCCTATATTTTTAGAAAGCAATGTCAATAATTTGAATTCAATCGGTGTCAGATGCAGCTCTTCTCCATTCAGATAGCAACATCCACTCACATAATCAATCTTCAATTGTCCATTTTCAAAGACAGAATCCTGATTCATCTTTTCATTCTGGATAAATGACAGTCTTCTTTGTGTCACTCTTAATCTTGCAAGCAATTCTTCAACAGAAAAAGGCTTTGTCAAATAATCATCTGCCCCTGCATCTAATGCCTGAATCTTATCATCATCTTCACTTCTAGCAGAAATAACAATGATTGGCACCAAAGAAAAACTGCGTACCTTCTGTATGACTTCAATTCCATCCATGTCCGGTAAACCAAGATCCAGTAAAATAACATCTGGATTATGTGTAGATGCTTCAAGCAAAGCACTGTTGCCGTTATATGCAGATAAATACTTATACTCATGTGCTTTTAAAGTTGTCGTAATGAGATTTCGAATGGAAGCATCATCTTCTACAACTAAAACATTCAATTTATTCGCCATTGATCTTCACCTCACTTAAAGGTAATGTAAATCTAAAATCACATCCATGTGGTTCAGCATCATAAATACCAATTTCTCCATGATGTGCTTCAATAATTGATTTACATAAAGCTAAGCCAAGTCCAAGAGACCTGCCAGTAGAATCATTCTGTTTTTCTCCTGTATAGAACATTTCAAAGATATGTTCTTTATTCACATCTTTGATTCCTGGTCCATTATCTATAATATCTACTTGTGCAACATGTTCAAGCTTTTTCACACGGATCAATATCGTAGATCCTGCTTCTGTATATTTAATTGCATTATTGATAATATTCACAATGACCTGAATGATCAATCTAGCATCAATATAGACAAGCATAAATTCATCATCCATCTGCTTTTCAATATGATGTTCCTGGCTCTTTCGATCAATATGCTTCAAAGCTTCACTTATCACATCATCTAACAGCTGATCCGAAAAATTCAATTGAATTCTGCCTTCATCAAACCTTGTAATCGACAATAGATTCTCAACAACCTGTTTCAGCCACTCACTATCATCATAGATATCAGAAAAAATCTGCTTTCTGGCCGCATCATCCAATTCCTGATAACTATCCATCAAGATACTTGCACCACCAGAAATAGAAGTTAATGGTGTTCTAAGATCATGAGAAATCGTTCTCAATAAATTTGAACGCAGCTGTTCATTTTTCGCAACAAGAGCAGCCTGTTCTTTTTCTCTTTTAATTCTCTCATTATCTAAAGCAAGTGCACATTCCCCTAAAATAGATAATGCAATGGAACTTTCATGCGGATTGATTGGTGCATCTTCCTGAATGATACCAATGACTCCATAAACAATTTCATTCATACGAATGGATAAATACAGTGTATCACGATTTGTTTTCTGTTTATGGTTTTCAAATACCCACTGTACTGCTTCTTCGTCTTCTTTGCTTAACTTTTCATATGCAAATGTACGATCTGGATAATACATATGGATATGTTCATGATCATCATCTTTAGAAATTGCTAAAACTTTACGATTCAAAAGACGTGATAGCTGCTGGGCACATAATAGAATGATCTGTTTTGGATCATCTGTATTTTCAAGCAGTTTATCGGTATCAAACAGCACTTTTGTACGATAGGCATCACTTGCCAGCAATCTAGCATCCTGTTTCAGTTTAGAAGCAGATGAACCAGTAATAATACCAGCAATCAACATGATTAAAAACGTTACAGGATATCCCGGAGCATATGCATGTAACGTCATAACAGGTTCAGTAAAGAAATAATTAAATGCGATAACACTTAAAACAGATGAAATAATACAGCTTGTATAGTTTGTACAAATCAAAGCTGTTAAAAGAACACCTAGAATATACAGTGTAATGATATTAGAATCTGTAAATCCAAGATGCTGAAAACAAATACCAATTCCCGTCACAAGAAGCAAGATCAGTCCCATTGGAAGAATATCTGAGGATTTCGGCATGATATCCTGATGCATGATATAATTCCCTTTTCGATACATATCTAGATTGCTTTGATCAGGGATAATATAAATATCAATATTTTTAGACAGTTCAATCAAACGATCTGTTACGGTCTGTTTGGGAAAAAACATCCGTTTGTGATTGTCACTTCTGCCAATGACGATTTTTGTTACACGGGAAGCTCTTGCATATTCACTGATCAATACAGGTACATCATCTCCCTGGATCTGTACGATTTCTGCACCAAGACTTTTTGCAAGTGCAGTATGAGCAGATAATCGTTTTACATCATCTTCTTTCATATGAGATGCAGATGATGTTTGAATATATAAAGCTGTAAGAGGACAATGAAAAGCCTTGGCTAAAGCACTTGAGCTATAGATTAGTTTTTCATTTGTGAAGGATGATGATAAACATACGAGAATATGTTCTTGTGATGTTGTTTTGTATCTATTTTCCTGCATTCTTCTTCCTCTGCATTATCATAGCATGTTTTTTCTTTTGTGCTGAATTCATATTTTTCTGGATGTCTTATTTCATCTAAAAATCTAGAAAAGTAATGATTCACCACAAAGCTAAGCAATGCAATATAAACAATCAACAAAATAACCCAGATCATATTAATTACGCTTTCTGTTTTTTAAAGCATTTTTCAAGATTTCTATAATCTCCTAGAACAAGAATTGTGGAATTTTTTTCAAATGTTGTATCTGGTGTTAAATTGACAGTCAATTTACCATTACTCTTGATACCAAGAATATTTAAATGGAACTTTTTACGAATATCCAATTCTGTAATTGTTTTTCCAAGCCATTCCTTTGGCACTTCTGTTTCAAATACACCATGTTCTGCATCCAATTCCATATAGTCAAAGATATGATCAGCAGCGTATCTGATTGCTGTCCATTTTGCCATCTGTCTTTCAGGATATACAACATGATCTGCACCATTTCTTTCCAGGAACTTTGCCTGTACATCTCTTTCTGCTCTAGAGATTACACACTTTGCGCCAAGTTCTTTTAACTGATATGTTGTTTCAAGAGAATTCTGGAAGTTTCCACCAATTGTCACAAAACATACATCATAGTTTGCAATACCTAAAGATTTCAGGAAATCTCTATTTGTACTATCTCCAATCACAGCACTTGTAACATAGTCAATACATTCATTGACTTTATCTTCTGCTTTATCTACTGCCATGATCTGATATCCCATTTCATTTAAATGAATTGCAACGTGTCTGCCAAATCTTCCTAAACCAATCAATAAAATATTCTTCATATTGTTTTCTCCTATCCTACCGTAACCATTTCTTCCGGCATTTTCTTATATACATGCTTGGATACACGCTTTGTTGCATAGATCAAAGTAAGTGTTCCAACTCTTCCTAAAAACATCAGTATCATTAACAATGTCTGTGATATATGTGAAAGTTTCGTAGTTAAAGATAATGTCAATCCAACTGTACCTGCAGCAGATGCTGTCTCAAACAAGCAATCTGACAATATAAATCCATCATGGATGGAAATAAACATCGCTACAACAAAGAACATCGTTAGATACATAACAAAGATCGTCATTGCCTGTCGTAATGCAGCAATCGTAAATCTACGATCAAACAGATCCGTTTCATCTTTCTGATTGAATACAGAGAAAGCTGTTGTAACAATGATGACAAATGTTGTAATCTTCATACCACCTGCAGTAGAACTAGGTGAAGCACCAATCAGCATCAATATTGTCATAACACCTTTTGATGCTGATGACATCTTCGTCAGATCTACTGTATTAAAACCAGCAGTACGTGTTGTTACCGACTGAAACAAAGAAGCAAGAATTCTTTCTTTCAAAGGCAGTGTTTGAAAATCCACAAAGAAGAATAAGACCGCAGGTAATACAACCAGGAAGAATGTTGTAATTAAAACAATCTTTGACTGTAAACGATATTTCTTAAAGTGATATGTATGATGATAAATATCATCCCATGTTAGAAAACCAATACCGCCAATCATGATAAGAAGCATGATGACAACATTCACCACAGTATCATTTTGAAATCCAACCAGAGAAGGAAACATGTTATTCTTCGTTCCTAAGATATCAAATCCTGCATTACAGAACGCACTGATAGAATGGAACAAAGACATCCATATCCCCTCTAGACCATAGAGTGGAATAAAGCGCGGCATTAATAGAAGTGCACCAATCCCTTCAATCGTAAATGTTCCTAATACAATAAATCGTGTTAAACGAACAATACCTCCTACGAATGGCGCAGAAATTGAACTTTGCATCGTACTTCTAGACATCAGATTGATCCTTCTTCCAGAAAGGATCGCAAATGCAACCGCAATCGTAATGACACCAAGACCACCAATCTGAATCAGAAGAATAATGATCATCTGACCAAACGTAGACCAGTAACTGCCTGTATCCTTTACCACAAGTCCCGTTACACATACTGCAGATACTGCAGTAAATGCAGCATCATGGAAACTAGTAACAATCCTCTGCTTTGTAGAGATTGGCAGCATTAATAGCAATGTCCCCATCAATATGACACCAATGAATCCCATAATGATCCACTGGAATGTTGTAATATGAATTCTTCTATGACGTAAACCCTTTGGCATAGACACTCCTTTCATGCTTCTATATTAGGTTTCATCATTTAAAGAATGTATTAAAGAATGTTAAAACGTATAAAGATTGTATAAAGATTTCTTTCGTGCATAAAAAAAGACAAGACCTAAGCCTTATCTTTCATTTGATTATTCACTGATTTTCTTTTCGTCTTCTGCAATAGAAGCTTCCAGCTTATCCATTTCGTTTTCTTTCAGGTGAAGTTCTCTTTCGAAATCTTCCTTCATATTAGGATTTGGAGCGATTTCAATTCTGAACTGAAGATCTTCAATCTTCTTCTTGAGACTTTCAAGTTCATTCTTCTTACGATCAATGATGTTCTGGATCTTCTTTAAAGATTCACTCTTCTTAGCAGACCAGAATACTTCCTTAGCTTCATTGAATGCATCCCAAAGAGCATCGTTCTTTTCTTTTCCAGAATATCCAGCAGCTCTCCATTCCTTATCCAATTCCTTCATACGGTTTGTTGTATCAAAACCATAATCCTTCTTGTCAGAAATTTCCTTAGCTTCTGCAATGAGCTTTTCCTTTGTATGAATAGATTCTTCCCACTTTGCACTTCTTTCAGCGAAGAATGCATTACGAGCAGCATTGAATTCCTTACGGATACTAGAGAATTGTGCCCACAATTCATCATCTACATCCTTGCCGGAATTACCAGCAGCCTTCCATTCATCAAATAACTTAGCAAGTTCATCACCAGCATTCTTCCAGTTCTTAACATTTGCTGTGAGCTTCTTAGCTTCTGCAATAATTGCTTCCTTCTTTTCCTTAGCCTGTGCCATTCTTTCATCACGTGTAGCATTGTATTCTCTCTGCTTGTCACGTAATTCACGTTCAATTTTGTTTAACGCAGAACGCATTGCACGGTCAGCTTCTTCACCAGCAGAACCAATTGCATAAAGTTCATCCTTCAAATCATTCAATACATTTCTAGCATCTTTGAAGTTTTCAGCATTCTTTAATTCTTCTGCCTTAGCAACGATTGCTTCTTTTTCTTCCTTGTTCTTCTTGATTTCTTCCATTCTTGGAGCGAATTCAGCATTAGCCTTGTCAAAACGAACCTGGTATTCCTTTTCAACTGGTGTATCCCATGTTGGTAAAGCATTCCATTCGTTCTTTAAAGCTTCCATCTTTTCACTTGCATCTTCGCTGGAATATTCTCTTGAAAGAATTTCTGCGTTTCTAGCAAGTTCTCTCTTCTTGAGCATGTCATTTTCCATATCTTCTAATGCGTGATCTTCATGGTCAGTTCCATACTCTGTATTTCCACCTTCATCTTTAGAATGTGTCCAGGAATACATTCTATAATCACCATTTACTTCAATACCAAACCAACGGCCATGTCCGTCTTCTACACCCTCTTTAGGTGCACATGGATTTCCTTCAGCGTCTTTTGCGCCATAAAGAATTTCCACTACTTTGCCACCGAAAGTCTTATGTGGCTTTAGTTTTGTTTTCGCAAATGCATCATTAAATTCAGGTCTGTTCATAATTTCTCTTTTCCTCGTGTCCTTCACAATACTCATTATTTTACAACATTTTTTTCCACTTTGAAAACCGATAACATTCAAAAAGTGCTGATTTCATCGTATTTTTTTCGATTTTTTCATCTTTTTGAAAATTTATTCAGAATGATAACGGTTTCATTGCTTTTCAAAAAAACAAGAATGTTTTTCTCCATTCTTGTTAATCTGTTCTGAGTGCTTTCACTGGATCTAATTTTGCGGCTTTTCTAGAAGGGATAATTCCACCAGTCAAAGTTAATACAATACTTAATACAATCAGAATGATTGCTGCAGATATCGGCAATGATGCATTAACTAAAGTACTTCCAGTCAAGGAATGAATCAATGCATTGCCTGGAACAAGTAATACAAGTGTTATGCCAATTCCAAAGATTCCTGCCAAAGCTCCTGTAATAAACGTCTCTGCATTGAATACATTTGAAATATTGTGTTTTGAAGCTCCAATTGCGCGTAGAATCCCAATTTCCTTCTGTCTTTCCAGTACTGAAATATATGTAATGACACCAATCATAATGGAAGATACCACAAGTGAAATCGCTACAAAGGCAATCAATACATATGAAATGACATTCACAATATCCGTCACAGATGTCATCAACGTTCCAACAAGATCCGTGTATGTAATGACTTTGTCTTCATCTGCATTTTTCATTTCTTCATTATATGCATCTAGTATGTTGATGATTTCACTCTTGCTTTCAAAATCCTTTGGATAGATCACAATTGCGTTTGGATCCTTTACATCTGCGTATCCTAATGTAGATAAATTAGATTCTTTCGAAGAAGATGATGAAGACATCATACTCGTAAGTGCTTCCTGTAATTGTGATGCATCCATATTCATCTGGAATGCATTCGTAAATGCACTTGCATCAATGCTTAACGCATTGGGCAGCTGTCGAACCATCGCATTCATTGCCTGTGTAATGGAAGATGACATTGCCTGAATCAATGTAGATGTTTGTGTATTGATCATTTTAGAAGCACTGGAATATAAAGCATCTGTATCTACAAATACAGAAACAACCCCATTCAATGCATCCTGGCCTTCTTTTGTATTCAGATATGTAAAGAAAGTATTTGTAAAGGTGTCTTGATCAAACGAACCACCATTTGCCATATATCCCGCAAGTAAATTCTTAACGATGCCATTCAGATCATCATCTGTAATCACAAGCTGCACACTTTGATATGCGGAATATACCGTATCATAGATTCTTTGCTTTGCTTCTTCAGTATTCAGATAATCCGTAAGAGAATCATGATTTTCATTCACAATTGTTGTATAAAGATCTTTCAAGGAAGAAGTGATTGCTTCAGAAACCAATGCACTGTTTGTTTCATTCTTACTGATTCTACTCATCGATTGCATCAGTATCTTTTTTGCTTCGCCACTTGTAAGATACTCTTCTAAAGGTTTCAAAGGATCACTGGTATCATTGTTTTCCATATATGTACGATATGACTGTAAAAGATTCATGAATGCCTGTTGTGCTTCTTCTTGAGAAACCTGCTTCAAGCTTGAAGAAATCAATTCCTGAATCATTTGATCTGATACATTCACACTGCTAGATAAGCTGGAAACATCTAAATACTTTGATAGATCAATGTTAATTTTAGAAGAATCCATTTTAAATGCATTTGCGAGTGCTGCTTCATCAACAGTAAATAAATGCTCTGTATCAAGTTCACTTGTTTCTTCTTCTCCAAATTGCTTTCCAGTAAAGATGTTTTTATCTGGCTGTTCCAATTGTTTCTTCACGATTTCTGAATTTGATGCATATTGAATGATATGATCTACAAGATCACTTGAATAATAGACGCCAGAAGACAACATCTGAATATTGGCATCTTCTTTTGGTTTTACAACACCAACAATATTGATATCTTCAGCTTGATCAATCAGTTTTTTCATATACGCTTCATCATTACTCTTCGATGCATAAACACCCAATGTATCATCATATGCATATGCATCACATGCATTGACAAGCTTAAGATGAATGCCAATAAAATCCTGATACTGATATTCTTTACTTGTTGTTTTTACATCACTGCTCTCTTCATTCTGAAAGCTTTTAACAATCTTTTCTAATTCACTATAATCTTTCAGACCTAATGAATAGAGTGTCATATCTGTTAAAGATCCATCTTTTGACAGCACAACAACAGCTTCGTTATAATTTTGCGGCCATCTGCCTTCACTGACTTCATAGCTATCTCTATATAAAGAATCGTTCTTTGGAAGAGCACTAAAATCATTCATTGAAAACTGTGAAGAATACATGGAAGATGTTGGCGCAATGCCACTGTTTGCCATTAAATTGTTAGGATTGACCTGCTTGATTCCATTTGTAGTATCAGGTAAATACAACTGTGGTTCAACATTGTACTGATATTCAATGCTTCTTGCATATGTATCAATATCACTCTTTCCAGAATCAAAATATGTCTTTAAAGATGCAAGATCATTTTGACTCATTCCAGAAAACATATTACTCACAACATCGATTTCATTCACTTCACCAGTTTTTTCTTTTGTATGCGCTTCTGCCATATTTCCCATCATACTCGTCATAGAGAAAGCAGATTTATCAATTTCTAAAGGATATTCTGATAAAGTTTCCTGTTCTGTATTTTGAATATACGCATTAACACCATTGGATAATGACATAATCAAGGCAATTCCAATGATACCAATGGATCCCGCAAACGAAACAAGAATTGTTCTAGCTTTTTTCGTCATCAGATTATTTAAAGAAAGAGACAGCGCAGTCAAAAATGACATCGATGATTTCCCAAGATTTTTATGTACAGCAGGCAACGACTTCTCTTCTATCACATATGGATTTGTATCAGATAAGATATGGCCGTCTTTTACATTTACAATACGATTTGCATAGCGATGTGCAAGTTCAGGATTGTGCGTTACCATGACCACAAGTCGATCTTTCGCAACTTCTTTCAACAGATCCATGACCTGTATAGATGTTTCTGAATCCAGTGCACCTGTAGGTTCATCCGCAAGAAGAATATCTGGATCATTGACCAAGGCTCTTGCCAAGGCAACTCTTTGCATCTGTCCGCCAGACATCTGATTCGGCTTTTTATGTATCTGTTCTTTTAGACCAACTTTTTCTAAAGCTTCAATTGCACGCTGCTTTCTTTCTTTTCTTGAAATACCAGAAATGGTTAAAGCAAGTTCCACATTCGCAAGAACCGTCTGATGTGGAATCAGGTTATATGACTGGAATACAAAACCAATCGTATGATTACGATAGGAATCCCACTCACGGTCTTTATATTTTTTTGTAGAAATACCATTGATGACTAGATCACCACTGTCATAGCGATCTAATCCACCAATAATATTCAATAGCGTTGTTTTGCCAGATCCACTTGGTCCTAAAATTGCGACAAATTCATTATCTCTTAAATTTAAAGATACATGATCCAATGCCTTCTGGATCAAATCTCCTGTCTTATACTGTTTTGATATATCTTTGATTTCTAACATATGTCATATATTATATTGAAATTTTTCAAATTATATTTATACAATCAGAACTGATTGACAATTTTTTTCATGTTTTTAAAATTAAATGCGTATGAAAAAGAACTTTAAAGTATTTGTAGCGGATGTTGATGGAACACTGCGTTCTAGAACTGTCCGTATCCCACAAAAAGAAACGATCCAGGCATTTGAGAAGATGCATCAGGAAGGAATGATAGTAGGAATTGCAAGTGGCAGACCCTTATGGCAAGGATTAAAAGATCATCACAAAGAATGGAAACTTTCTTTTCAATTTGATTTTCTGATTGGAATGAATGGTGGAGAAATCTGGGAAAAGTCAACAAACAAAACGACCCAGTATCATCCATTAACAGTAGAACAACTCAAAGCAATTGTGGAAACATTCAAAAATATCCAAGGTATCAACCCTTTTGTGTATCGTGACGGATATGAATTATCTAGATATATTGACGATGAAATTATTCAAAGTGGTTTAAGACACAGCTGTAAAGTGGAAGCTTGTACATCCGATGCTGATCTCTATGCCGAGCCTACAGGAAAGATTCTATATCGCTGTGATTCCATTGCAATTGCGGATGAATTAGAACACTTAGGAAAGACAATACTTCCAAAAGAAATTGCCTGCTTCAAAACAAGTGATACTTTGGTGGAATTGCAGAATGCATCTGTTACTAAAGGCAGTGGAATTACACATTTCTGTCATGAACACAACATTCCATTTTCTTCTGTGATTGCCTTTGGAGATGCAGAAAATGATATTGAAATGTTAAAGTGTGCTGGATGGTCTGTCTGTCTGAAAAATGGCATGGATGATGTCAAAGCTATCACAGATGACATTACAGAATATACTTCCAGTGAAGATGGTGTTGGAAAATACTTACTAAAAAATATCCTATAGAAAAGAGCCGCAATTTGCGACTCTTTGTTTTTTCATAATTCCTCAGCTAATTCATAAATCAGCTGTTCAGTTTTTTCCCATCCTAGACATGGATCTGTAATGGATTTTCCATACACTGTTTCTTCTGGCTTTTGTGCACCATCAACAAGATAACTTTCAATCATGACACCTTTGACAAGTTCACGAATTTCATCACTGCATTTCATAGAATGAATGACATCCTTTGCAATACGAATCTGTTCCATAAATTTCTTGCCGGAATTGTTATGATTACAGTCAACAATAACTGCAGGATTTTCAAGATTAAACTGATGATATAAAGATTTTACTTCCATCAGATCTTCATAATGATAGTTAGAATGAGAATGATTATAACGATCCACATATCCTCTCATAATGACATGTGCTAATGGATTGCCTTCTGTTTCCACTTCCCATCCACGATATACAAATTTCTGTTTTACCTGTGCTGCAGAAATAGCATTCATCATAACACTCAGATCTCCACCAGTAGGATTCTTCATACCACAAGGAATATCTACCCCGCTGGCAACGATACGATGCTGCTGATCTTCTACACTTCTAGCACCAATTGCAACATAGGCAAGTACATCATTAAGATATGCATAGTTATCAGGATAAAGCATTTCATCTGCACATGTAAAACCAGTCTGTTTAATCACATCAGAATGCAATTGACGAATAGCAATAATTCCTTTCAGCATATCTTCTTTTTTATGTGGATCTGGCTGATGGAACATTCCTTTATATCCAACACCCTTTGTACGAGGCTTGTTTGTGTATACACGAGGAATCATCAAGATCTTGTCTTTCACTTTTTCCTGTACTCCAGCAAGTTTATTCATATATTCCAGTACCGCATCTTCACGATCTGCGCTGCATGGACCAATGATCAATAAGAAACGATCATCTTTTCCAGTAAAAACATCTGCAATTTCCTTATCTCTTCTCTGTTTTGTTCGAATAATTTCTTCTGTTAATGGAAAAGCTTCTTTTAATTCTTCAGGTGAAGGAAGCTGTCTAATATATTTCATGTTGCTAGTCATATCTTTTTCCCCTATATTTCTCGTATATTATAGCGAAATGTATTGAAACTTCATATCATTTCTTTTCAATATTTTTCCATTTATTTTCTTTTCTATATACAAATTCCTTCTTTTGTTACATGAATATTCTGTGAAAAAATTACGTTTCACTGTATAATAATTTAAATGTAACCCTTTACATATAATTAAGAAAAAGGAGAAATTCATATGAAAGAAAAATGTTATTTTCATGATAATGAAGTGATTTTAAACTTCACTTCTGGTACATTAACTTCTTCCGCCCAATTACTAGACTCCCCTCTATTCAATATATTTTTAAATCAATATTTAGATTATTTAGAAAATCATCGTAGAGACTTAAGAGAATTCTTGTATCAGAAAGACAATGACCGTGAACAGGTATTAACAAAGCTCAAAGGTACATTACGCTTACTGCTGTTGATTCATACAGAAACCGCAGATATTCCTTATCTAGAATTACCAGATATCATGGAAGAAGTAATTTCTGAAGGTTATCGCTATTGGACTTCACTGGATCGTTATTCCATTCTTTATTTACAGAACGCAGACAGCTACGCAACAAATGCATTCATGAATCTGGATCATGAAATCAATGAACTCGCAAGAAACTTCTATCGTACGGTAGAAGCAAAGATCACTGGAAGAAGAGACAACGTCTATAAGCAGCTGGATGCTGGTACAAATGCATCTTTACTGATGCAGAAGTATGAATGGAATTGTCCATCTGCTTACGAAAAACTCAAAGACATTGCATTTGTTCATACGATTATGGTAAGAACTCCATTGATCATTCATACAAAATCAAATAAACGATCCAATGTATTTAAAGAACATGATCATAATCCAATTGAAGATTTTAATGGCGATTCTGAAGACTGGTTCTGTTTTCCTTGTCTGATTGGCAAATTATTAGTGTATGCATATTTCCACAAAGACTATCTATCCAGCTGTGTTGGTACAACAGGATTATTCCAGCTGGCTAGAAGTGAAGACTGTCTTGGAAGAAAACCAGATGCAATCTTATTATTTGGTAATCATGATGGCACAAAAGATACCGTCTTCTACTATGATGAAGAAAATGATATTTATATTGGTAAAACAAGTGCAAGTGAAGAAATCGATTACTTTGGCTACACAAAAAAATCATTATTAACATTGCATAATCTCGTTGCGATGAAACGTGGATGGCTGCCAATCCATGGTGCAATGGTGAACCTATATTTAAAAGATGGTTCAAAACGTGGTTTATTGTTCATGGGAGATTCTGGTGCTGGTAAATCTGAAACACTAGAAGCTCTAAGTCATCTTGCATCTGACATCATTGATCATCAGGAAACTGTATTTGATGATATGGGTAGTGTTCATATTGATCAAAACGGTCACTTGAAAGCAGAAGGTACAGAAATTGGCGCCTTTGTCAGACTGGATGATCTAGAAAAAGCAACTGCATATAAAGATCTGCATCGTTCTATTTTCTTTAACCCCGAAAAGAAAAATGCAAGAGTTGTCGTTCCTGCAGGAAACTACAAACTCATTACACAAGACCATGATATTGACTGCTTTATTTACGCAAACAACTATACAGATCAAAGAGGTATGCATCTATTCAAGGATGAAGAAGAAGCAAAAACTACATTTATTGAAGGAAAACGTTTTGCATTAGGGACAACACAGGAAACAGGATTGTCAAAAACATTCTTCGCCAATCCATTTGGACCAATGCAGAAGCAAAAAGAATGTTCCACTTTAATTGATCAGGTTTTTGATAAACTGTTTGAACAACAGATTCCTGTTGGAGAAGTATACACGTGTCTTGGTCTTCCTGATAAAGGTGATCATGGAATTGATGAAGGTGCAAAAGCATTATTAGATTTCGTTGTAAACAAAAAATAAATGGCATTCCATTTGGAATGCCATCTTTTTTATTTGTTGTAGTTGAATTTGAATACAGCACATCCATATGCTGGTAATGGGTAAGAAATATGATATTTTTTTCCATCACATTCGCCCTTCTTCGCTCTCAATGATTTCTTTTCCGTGACAAGTCCATGTTCATTCAATACTAGTGAATATGTACCTGCATTTGGAACACCCACCATATAGTCATCTCTCTCTACTGGTGTAAAGTTGATCACAAATAAGAGTGCATTCTTTCCAGTGCTGTCTTTTCTGATAAAGGAGAAAATACTACGTTCTCTATCATCTGCATTTACCCATTCAAAGCCATCCCACGAATCATCAAGGGCATACATCGCTGGAAATTTCTTATAGATATGTAATAAGTCTCTAACAAAATCCTGCAGGTCTTTATTGAGAGGATTATCACATTCCCACCAGTCGAGCTGTACCTTTTCATTCCATTCATGTGCCTGTCCAAAGTCTTGTCCCATAAACAATAACTTCTTTCCCGCATGACCAAACATAAATAGATAACCTGCCTTTAGATTCTTGAATTTATCTTCCAGTAATCCAGGCATCTTGTTGATCATAGAACACTTCAAATGCACAACTTCATCATGAGACAATACAAGAATAAACTTTTCACTTGTTGCATAGGACATGCCAAATGTCATCTTGTTATGATTATCTTTTCTAAAGTATGGATCTAATTTCATATAATCTAAGAAATCATGCATCCATCCCATATTCCATTTATATGTAAAGCCAAGTCCATCGTGTTCTGGTGCTTCTGTAACCTTAGGCCATGCGGTAGATTCTTCTGCAATAATGATTGTTCCATCTTTTCTGCCACGAATGACACTGTTTAAATGCTTGAAGAATTCAATGGCATCTAAATTACCATTTCCACCATATTTATTTGGCACCCATTCACCATCTTTTCTACCATAGTCAAGATATAACATAGAAGCAACCGCATCTACTCTTAATCCATCAATATGATATTCATCAAACCAGTACAATGCATTGCCAATCAAGAAGTTTTTCACTTCATTCTTAGAATAGTTAAAAATCTTTGTACCCCAGTCTGGATGTTCACCCATTCTAGGATCTGCATATTCATATGTTGGTGTACCATCGAAATCAGCTAAACCAAATGCATCTTTAGGGAAATGTGCAGGCACCCAGTCTAGAATGACACCAATATGATGCTTATGTAATGTATCCACTAAATACATAAAATCCTGTGGAGCACCATATCTGCTGGTAGGTGCATAATATCCAGTTACCTGATATCCCCAGGAGCCATCAAACGGATGTTCTGCAATCCCCATCAGTTCTACATGTGTATATCCCATGTATGCGCAATACTCTACAAGTTCATCTGCATATTCACGATAGTTCATGAATCCATCTTCACTGCCATCGTCTTTCTTTTTCCATGATCCTAAATGTACTTCATAAATAGACATTGGCTGATCATAGCCAGTATGTTCTTTACGACTTTCCATCCACTTTGCATCTTTCCATTTATAAGATGAAATATCTGAAGTTTTAGAAGCATTGCCAGGTCTTAATTCTGCAGAGAATGCATATGGATCTGCCTTGTATAAAATATCTCCTGTCTGTGTTTCAATTGTGTATTTATAGATTTCTCCATAATCCATACCTTCCATAAAGCCTTCAAAAATACCACTCTTCTCTAAAGGAAGCATGTAATTTGCTTTAGGATCCCAATTATTTCTTTCACAGACAATCGAAACTCCTTTTGCATTTGGTGCCCATACCGCAAAATGCATACCTGTCTTTCCATTGAGCTTTGCTTTATGCGCGCCCATCTTCTGATAGATTTTATAGTCTGTACCTGTCCCAAACAGATAACGGTCATATTCCGTGATAAAGCTAGGATCCTTTGGCATAGAAACCTTCCTGGAAGTAGTTTTCTTTTGTATTGTAGTTTTCTTTTGAGCCATAATACTCACTCCTTAATGATAACGTTTACATTTATACTACAATTATACATTTTATTTATTTCATGTGCTAAACAAATCATTAAAAATGACTATTTTCCATTTTCATTAATGATGCAGATAATATTCAATTTCATTATCTTCCACATGTGGAAGGATCTTTTTTAACTGTTTGAATAAACGCAGATATGATTCTTCTACACTTCTGTCATACACATGATTACTGAACTTCTTTCCAAATGCATTCTCAAATGTAGCGTATCTTGCAATTCCCCAGCCATAAAATTCTCCTCGCTTATCCATTTCGTACTCAAAGTTTGTTGTGGTGATATAGCCAAGCTTCTGCAGTTTTGTCAGCTGCGTATCAAACCCTTTTCTTGCTTCCCATTGTACAGAATCATTCTTTCTAGGTTTTACATATCCCCCTTCACTTTTCAACTGTTTAGAAAGTACTGAATAATGAGAAGCAATCAAATCATACAAGTACTTTGTATCATAACTCACGAGTCCTTCATCACATCTAGCATCAAAATCAAAGCCATCTCGTTTAAAGTTTGCTAGATCATTGATGAATTTTGGAGATACAAACACTGCCTTATTCTCAAAGAATTTTCCATAGGCACTTTTTGTCTGTTGAATCACGGGTCCTTTCCATTCCCAAATACCAGCGGAAGAAGAAAAATACACTTCTTTTGCACAACGTTCTTCAATAGAAAATCCTTTGATCGTATTTGAAAATAATGGAAGAATACCTAATGCATTGACCGCATCAATCATCTCTTGTTTTGATGTAATATAAATATCTTCAATCGTCTTAGTCATGATATAATTTTAATCGCATGATTCTAAAGGAGGCAAACAAAATGACTGACAGACACAATATTTATGAATTATTTGAAGAAATTCATATGGAAGCATTTGCTAATAAAACAGTTGGAGAAATGTTAGAAGAACTTGATCGTTTGATTGGACCATTCAGTTCATTAAGTGATGGAGAACTTGTAACACGCTTATCCGGCTATAAAAAAAGTCCATATCACGTACAGTAAAAGCTGCCGCAATGAATGCATATGTATTCATTGTGACAGCTTCTTTTTTTAGTGGGTTCACTTCATCTTGATATCTTTTAATGTACCTTATGCCCTGTTCTAGAAAGTTCTGACTCGTAGTAATAACGATCAATGATCAATGCAATATCCTGTACCGCAACATCAGAATATCTCGCAGTAGAAAGATAATTCATGCCATCCATATAATCATCACTATGCTTGACCTGATAAATACCGGAATCATCTTTTAATTTGACATACATTCCCTTCTTCATCATTTCAATCATACTTTCTTTTTTGACAGACAATTTATTTCTTTCTTTTTCTGTCAAGGAAGTAAAATCGATATACTTTGATTCAATATCACTGATATTAAAGAAAATCTGTTTATCTGCTTTTGTCTTATTACGTATTTTCGCAAGTTTGATTTCTTTCTTTATCAAAGCAAGCGTATCTTTCTTCTTTCTTTTTGCATAGTCTGCTAATAGTTTCTGATTCTCTTTTACAGTAGAAAGAAGTTCTTTTCTTCTTTTCTTATCTGTTTCTTTTTCACTTGCAGCATATGCTTTTTCACAATCATCTTTTAATTGCCAGTATTCTGTATCCGTTGTTATACGTTTTGCCATAATTATCACCAAACCTTTGTTATGTATATTTTATCAGTATTTACTTTATTTGTGGTAAAACATTCTTTTCCACATTTTTCAGATATACATAGAAAACAATTGTAGATAATGTCCATGTGATTGGATAAATCCAGTATGCAAGCAAGATGTTATGGAATAGCTGACCAATTGTAAATAAAACACCAACTCTAACAGCACACCAGCATACAAGCATAATCACCATTGGTGCTGCCGGTTTCCCTAGACCTCTACAAACCGCAGAAGCAATATGAGAATATCCAACAAGCATAAAGAATAGACCACAAGTACGTGCTCTTCCAACACCATAGGCAACAACCTGTGGATCATTGTTAAAGAATGCAATGATCGTTGGCGCAAACAAGAAAAGAATAATACCCATTGATTCAATGATTGATAAAGATAAAGCATATCCAAAACGGATTCCTTTCTTGACTCTTTCATATTCTTCAGCACCCATATTCTGTGAAATATATGTTGTCATTGCCATAGAGAAGGAAGTTACCGGCAGGAAGATAAATCCTTCTGCCTTTGTTGAAGCACCAATACCAGCCATTGCCAATGAGCCAAAAGAGTTGATATAGGACTGAATTAAAATATTAGAAACATCAATGACGGATGACTGTAATGCAGTAGGAAAACCAAACTTAACAATTTGCTTCAAGCAATCTGCATCGATTCTTAATTCATTGAAATGCAACTGTGTTGCACCTTCTGTATGAACCAGTCTATATCCAACCAGTACTGCAGTTAAGATTTCAGAGAAAATCGTAGCGATTGCTGCACCTTCTACATTCATTTTAAATACCGCAATCAATACAATATCCAGTACAATATTGATCATAGAAGAAATCACAAGGTAATACAATGGATGCTTGGAATCCCCTGCTGCCTGTAATATACCGGTAAATGTGTTATACATGACAAGTCCTGAGAAACCTAAGAAATAGATCTGTAAATAAATCTTAGATAAAGGATATACATCTTCTGGTGTTCCCATCAGCTTCAATAATTCAGGAGCCAGAAAATAGCCAAGAAATGTCATAGAAATTGATAAGATAACACCTAGCAATACTGTTGTATGTACAGCTTTTGATGTTTTTTCCGTATTATTGGCTCCAATGAGTCGTGCAATGACTACACCTGCACCCGTAGAAAATCCCTGGAAGAAACCTACAAATAAAAATGTCAGCGAAGAAACGCCACTTACTGCAGCTAGTGCCTGTGGTCCAAGGAAGTTACCAACGATCAATGAGTCTGCAGTGTTATACATTTGCTGGAATAAATTTCCGATAAACAATGGAATTGTAAAAAGAATAATCTTCTTTTTATAATCTCCAACGGTCATAAGCTGTGTATTTTCTTTCATATTCACCCTCCAAAATACTGAAGAAGAGAGATTCTCATCCCTCTTCAATTACAAATTCTGTTTTTAATGTATGTGCATGATATGGATGAACGATTTTATGCAGATCTTCATCTGTTTCAATAAAATCTTCTATAAAGTGCCTGCGAATGCCAACTTCTGCATGTTCAAGATCCTTATAGTCCTGAATGCTTTCTTTTGTAACATAGACAACTTTGTCATCCATAAGTGTGTATCCTGAATCTTTTTGTGTCTGCAATGATGAAAGCTCATTCAACACTTCCTGTTTCTTGTCATCTATGATTTGCATCTGATCATAGATAAAAGCTACAACTGTACCAATATCATTCTCATCCACATCAAACGTATATGGATAAGAAGCTACAACACATTCTGCGTGATAAGTCATTTTTTATCAATGACATGGTCATACAGCCAATGTCCTACTCCATCATCTAATACATCATGTTCTGTAATTGCCTTCGCAAGTGATTTTGTTAGATCTGCACCGTTGCTTAAGCAAACTCCATAGCCTGCACTTTTCATCAATCCAATATCATTTTCCTGATCACCAAATGCCAATACATCTTCCATTGGAATGCCATATCTTTCACAATACTTTTCTAATCCAACCCCTTTATTAACTCTTGGATCCTGGAATTCAAATGTACAATGATGTTCATCAAAGTATGTCTGCGTCATGATCCAGGCTGGGTTCTGATTTGCTTCTACAACTTTTAAGATTTCCTCTCTCATTTCACCTTTGAATTGTACTTCTACTTTCCCAGTATCAAATTCAGCAAGCGTATCAATGCCGCCAACGATAACATGAGATTTGTTGCGTGCTTTGGATGAAATCATAAAATCATCCATTTTCAAGCAGCGAACTTCTTCATATCCATCCACATAAACAATAGCATTAATATCATAAGGCATTAAGAATGCTAGAATCTTACGAATATTTTCTTTGCTTAACAGATAATATTTTTCTGTTGTATTCGTTTTTAGATCATATAATTCTCCACCATTCATACCAATCGCAAAATCAAATGGAAAACCAAGATTCCACTTTTCAGCATAGCTTAATACTCTAGAATCTACAGGTCTACCTGTTGCCAAACCAAATTTCACACCTTCTGCATGCAGCTTTTTAATTGCACTGCGTGTCAGCGGCATCAAATCTTCCCCCTTCATGCAAAGTGTTCCATCAATATCTGCCGCAATAACTTTAAACTGATTCATCATTCCTCCTACTTCAGTATCCATGCTTTTGGATACTTGTTTTTACAAATCCCCTTACTGCACTTCACAAATCCTAAAGGAAAGCCATCGACACAAATTACATTCAAACCATCCTTGCAGACTTGATCTTTCACATCAATCGTTTCACCCTTTAAGTATTTGATTACACGGATATCATCCGCAGGTAAAGAAATACAGTTTTTCAATTCCTTTGCTTTGAGATACATTGGCAATATTTCATTGCATTCAATGCGTCCCTTTTTCTTTTCCGCAAGCAATACACCAGAACGCATGATTCTTAAACCATCTAGATTGACACCAGTATCTCTACATGCATACATTCTATCTTTGATTTCTAATTTCTTAGAAGAAGAAAAACATGCATGAATATTACCTTCATCAAATGTTACTGTTTCCTTGCAGTATCTGTTTTCTTTTTTATCTCCTTTTTTTCTTAAAAGAGAAACAAAATGTCCTTCCCCATGAATCCGATGTGGAAACAGTTTTGTTCCATATGCATTCTGTACAAAGCCATCTACATAAGGAAGTGATATAACTTCTAAACAATCATCTAGAGATAAAGCATACTGAATAATTTCTTCATCTTCTTCCTTAGAAAATGTACATGTTGAATACACAATATATCCACCAGGTTTTAACATTTTCAATGCGCTTTGCATAATACTTTTTTGAATCGGTACATAGCAGGAAGAATCCTTTTCTTTCCATGCTTCAATTAGACTGGCATCTTTTCGAAACATTCCTTCCCCGCTGCAAGGCGCATCTATTAAGATTTTATCAAAATATTCATCGAAATAATGTTCCAATTTATCTGGAGATTCACTTATTACATATGCATTTCGAATTCCAAATCTCTCTAGATTCTTTAAAAGTGCCTGACATCTCGAATAAGAAATGTCATTGGAAATCAATACACCACTATCTTTCAATTTCACACCTAGTTCTGTACTTTTGCCGCCTGGAGCAGCACATACATCTAAAACACGATCATTTTCTTCTACAGGAAGCGTTTCTGCAGGAAGCATTGCACTTGCTTCCTGTATATAGTAAAGACCAGCATAGTAGTATAGGTGTTTTGTGACTGGATCAGTAGAACGATAATAAAATCCATTATGACACCATGGTACCTGTTCTAATGGATATGGAAAGATCTTTAAAAACTCTTCGATGGAGATTTTCGATTCATTTACTCGTAAAGAAGTAATATGTTCTTCATTGAAAGAATTTAGATATAAATCAAACTCATCTTTCAATATGTTTTTCATTTCATTTAAATATTTCTCTGGAAGTTGCGTCATATGCATTCAATTCTACAACGAATAGACGTGAAAGTGTTATAATTTGTCCGTATTTATATTTAGGAGAAGCAAACATGACATTTGTTAAGAAAAGTGCTGACAAAACACCTATCGTAGATAACGTGTTCTCAATTGTTTCAAAAGCGAAACAAGACAAACAACAAAATGGAAGTGAAAATGTAATTGATGCTACAATTGGATCTCTTTATGGAGAAGATGAAAAGCTCGTTGCATTAGATGAAGTATTTAATCATTACGATGCCATTGATCATCGTACAAAGGCTGCATATGCCTCCAGCTTTTCAGGAAACCCTGATTATAGAAAAGCTGTCTATGAATGGGTCAAGCAAGATGCAGATGTAAAACTTGCACATTCAGTCATTGCTACGCCTGGCGGAAGTGGTGCAGTCAGTATGTCCATTGAGACATTCTTAGATGCTGGAGATACTTTGATTATTCCTGATATTGCATGGGGAAACTATGCTTTGATGGCTTCTGTCAATAACATTAATGTTGAACGCTATCACATGTTTGAAGAAGATCATTTCAATTTAAATTCTGTCAAAGAAACAATTCAAAAAGTCATGTTGAAACAAGATCATATCTGTATGATCATCAATGACCCTTGTCATAACCCTACAGGCTATTCATTGACAAAAGAAGAATGGAAAGAACTCATTGCATTCTTGAATGAAGTATCTAAAACACATTCTGTTGTTTTATTAAATGATATTGCATATATTGACTATTCCTATCAGTTATCGACAAGCAGAGATTATATGGAAACATTCAATGACATTTCTAACAATGTTATGATCGTTGTTGAATTCTCTTGTTCAAAGGCTTTAACATCCTATGGTTTAAGATGTGGTGGTGCTGTGATTCTTGCACAGAAAAAAGAAGCAGTCAGAGAAGCGGAAATCTTCATGGAAAAGAAGGCACGTGCAACATGGTCAAATATTCCTAATGCCGCAATGAGCAACTTTGTATGGATCGTTACAGAAGGTAAAGATGCATACATGAAAGAAAAACAGAAATACATTGATCTCATGAAAAAAAGAAGTGAAATCTTCTTAGAAGAAGCAGATCAGGCTGGCTTGGTACATTATCCATACAAAGAAGGTTTCTTTGTTACATTAAAAATGAAAGATAATGCCTATCGTGATGCTTTCCACAAGGCATTGATGGCTGAGCATATCTATACTGTCGCAGTGAATAAAGGTATTCGTGTTGCGGTATGTTCTTTACCTGTTGCAAAGGTATATGGATTGGCTGAGAAAATGAAAGAAATTGAAAGGTCACTCAATTAATATGCCAGCTGCTACAACACATGTGGAAATGGCAAAAGATGTTTTAAGAACATCGCCAAAAATCGCAAAACTTGTAAAAAACAGACAAATGTTTTTCTTAGGGTCCCAGGGTCCTGACTTATTGTTCTTTAACCGAGCATCCATCTTACCTGGCTCTACAAAGAAATATGGAAATATGATGCATGTACATAAAGTAACAGAAGTCATATCCTACTTTGAAAGATATGCCAATGCAAGTGAAGATCTAAAAAGCTACTTTCTAGGCTATCTTTGTCATTATTGCCTGGATTCTACAGTCCACCCTCTTGTGTATGGCGTTTCTCGTAAACTGCACAATGAAACGGGTAAAAATGAAGGAGAAATCCATGTTGGGCTGGAAAGTGAAATTGATGTATGGATGCTTGCACAGCGAGGCAGAAGTAAAGAATCATACAATGTATATAAATACCTGAAGATCAATGCATCCTGCTGCAGGCAACTGGCAGAAATGTATCACAATATGTTTATGGATGTTTTCCATATCTCCATTTCTGAAAAGCACTTGAATCGTGCAATCCAGGACGTTGCTTTCTATACGCGTGTACTCGCTCCAAATAAAATCAAACATGATTTCTTTTATGCAATTGAAAATGTTGTCATGAAAGGAACACATGCAATCACCGCAATGATGCTCGATAATACAAATGTATTGGATATCATCAATCTAGATCATAAAAGCTATCCATTACCTTGGAATACAGAAGAAACGATTTCTTCCTCTTTCCCACAGTTATATGGAAAAGCAGTATTAAAAGCACATCGTATCCTGCTGCATCATACAAACGATGATTTCAAAAAGAATTTCTGTGGAACAGAAATTGCATATGAAGATTAAAAAAACGGTCAACCCCAATGTCATTAAGTTAAGAGATGACGAACCATCCAGATACTACTTTCTGGATGGTATTTTTATTTGCAGGCATGACAAAATTGTAGTGTTGCTACTACGTTTTAAAAAAACATAATTGACCATTTGATTCAAAGAAGTTCAGAAATCTCTTTAGTGTCCGTTTTTTTGATACAGTAAAATCATATTGCCAGATATACACTTTAACTGCGAGGTAAAAGTATATGTCTAAATGCAAAGATAAAAAACCATATATAATTGAATTTACTAGAAAGTATGCAAATAATAATCAGGTCTGTTTGCGGGAACAATCTTTCAGGACTGTAAACTGGATCTGTATAAACTGTTGCTTGGCCTGTTTATCTTCTTTACTTCCAATAAAGGAGTCAGTGCAATGGAGATGCGTTCTCAGCTGGATGTAAACTACAAGACTGCACTACTGCTGTGCAGAAAATGCAGAGTGTTAATGACAGAATGCAATTCAGAAAAGATACTGGATAACATGTTCTATGAAGCAAATCTAGCATATATCGGATCAAAATCAAAAGAACCAGGACATCAGGGCTGTGGTACGGAACAACAGCCTTTTTTCATAGCTTTTTCAACAGGCAGAAACAGTAACTATCCTCAGTTCATCAAGTTGAGAGCAGTACCAAAAGATGACAGTGAAACAACAAATGCCTTTCTGACACAGGCACTTGTTCTATCAAAAGACAGGACATTAAAAACAGATAGTAAAAGAACATTCAATATCATGAAAGATAAAATCACAGTAGTAAATGAGAAGATAGATTACTCTAAGGATAATCATAGACTCTATTAGCTGAATACTATTGTTGGAGATATCAAAAACAATATCATTGGCATATACCATGGTGCAAGAAAGATAGATTTACCGTTATTTTTTTAAAGAGCAGGAATACAGATTCAATCATAGAAATACAGGGAAGCAGATGATGGAGAAAGTAGCAAAATATATTTCCAATTCTCATCCAATGACTCGCAGACAGATTGCGAATGCTTTGAATGCTGCTTTTCCTATTTTTGTTCAATAGTGAATCTGATGATCAATTATGATAAAAAAAGAGGAGCACATTTTTTTCCTCGAATAGATGCTATTTCTTTACTTAATGAGATTGCACACACGGCCAATAGCCTCTAGGTTACTTTATATTATCAATGAATTTTTTGCACATTTCACACCAAAAATATAACACAAATTATTTGATTACATTCTCTATCCATAGGACCTGTGGTCTACTTTCTGATATCATTATTGGGTCGGCTACCTCCCGACCTCTGGAAAGGAGGTGAGTACTTGTGGAGTATATTATCGCTTTTCTGAGTTCCGTCGCAGCAGGTATTGTATCATACTATATCTGCAAATTGCTAGATGGAACCGGATGCAAAAAATAGCTGATCAGCCTAGGCAGTAAAAAAGGGAACTGTTGGAGCAGTTCCCTTTTTTTGTACTTGTGGCTTATCGCTTTTCTAGCCATCTACAATCTAGCAAATTTTTCTTTTTTTTCAAGTTCTATACTTATAAACATATCAAATATATTTTGAATAGACTATAGATTTTTACAATATAGATGTATTATTTTCTAAAGAAAGTTGGAATTGATTATGATTGCTTATAATCCTTCAAGGTATAAAAACGGAATTTGCATTCTTTTTTAGGGACCCAAGCACCAGTAAAATTTCAAAAAAAGTACAACTGGCATTTTCGTTATGCCTGAAAATCAATGATTTCAGGAATTAAAAAACAAATCTTATGGAAAAGCTGCTAACTTTCGCTAAAGATTTGTTTTCTTGAATTTCCAATTAATATCACTAAGAATTTATTCGCCTTAACTTAATGACATTGGCGGTCAACCCGTTTTTTTATTAGTTATCTCCCTGTGCCCATTCAGGAACAACAGAATTTCTTCTGATTACAATTGTTTTCTGGAACTCTGTCTGGTTGAGATAGCGAAGTACATCTTCAATTTCTTCGTCTGTACAACCTGCAAGTAATTTAACATCTAATTCTTTTTCAAGAATATCTGCGGCTACGATCAAACCAGTTACACTGTTTCTGTTTCCACTTCCCATATATACCGCAACACCGTGAGCAGAAGGACTCTTCATATCAACAATACGTGAATAATCTACAGGATAAACAAGATTGTTGTATGTATCGTGATGTTCTCCTTTTTTCTTCATCAATGTTTTTGTACCAGACAAGAACAAACTATCAACTTTCTGCCAGAAAAGGGCATTGTTTTCAAATTCTTTCATTTTAAACTTCACACTCCATGATTCATTTTACTTGAGAGTATATGAAAAGTAAACAAGATAAACTACATTATTTCTTATCTTATTTTTCACAATGTAACCTCTTACTATCTTTATGAAAATTTATTCATTTAAAAAACTCACTTTAGAAGCATCAATATCTTTGATGGAATGACAACCTGTCATGCGCATTGTTGACTGCAATTGATCAATATATAAACGAATTGTTTTTTCAAGTCCTTCACTTCCATCCTTCACGCAGCTCAATGCAAATGGTCTGCCAATAAGAACACCATCTGCACCTAATGCAAGACACTTAAATACATCCATACCACTACGGATACCACCATCAACAAATACTGTCATATCATCGCCAACAGCTTTCACGATTTCAGGCAATACTTCAATTGTAGCTTTACAGTCATCCAGAACTCTTCCACCATGATTGCTGACAACAATTGCATCAGCACCTGCTTCTTTTGCGACAAGTGCAGCATGTACACTCATCACGCCTTTTACAATAAATGGTTTATTCAAATTTTCTTTCACATATCTCAGCTTTTCAGCATTCTTGTTTTCAACTGGTGTCTTGCCTGCTCTTAGTAAAGGAAGACCAGCTGCATCAACATCCATCGCAACAGCCATGAACTTCTTGTCTTTCAATACATCAATACGTGCATCTACACCTTCTTTGATCCATGGCTTGATTGTAACAATTCCTTTTCCACCATGATCATTGACAGCCTGTGCAGGCAAAGCAAACAAGTTTTCAAGATCAATTCCATCTCCTGTAAATCCAACGATTCCTGTATCTTCACATGCTTTTAAAACATTACAGTTATAGTCATATTCACTGATATCTGCACCATAATTTCCTTTAATACCAGCAACCGGTGCAACAAAAATTGGAGCAGCCATCTTTTGCGATAAGATTTCTGCTTCTGTAGAAATTGGTGCATCATCGCACAAAACATCCAGGTTAATCTTTACTTCTTTCATTTTTTCGACATTTCGAATAAAAGATCTTCCTGTGTCTTTCCCGCCAAGTCCTGGGATTTCTCCCCTGCATGCGATTCCGTTACATTCTTTGCATTCTCTACATTTCAAACTCATTTTCAACACTTCCTTCTATTTTTCATGAATATGTTCTAATGCCATACGGTATATATTTTCAATATGTTCATCTGCCATAGAATAATAGACCATTTTTCCAATTTTTCTCGTACGGACAAGCTTTGTCTTTTTTAGATTTGCAAGCTGATGAGAAATTGCTGATGTACTCATCTCCAGTAAAGAAGCAAGATCACTTACACACAATTCATGTGCAAACAACGCATTCATGATCTTTAGCCTAGTAGAATCTCCAAACATATCAAATATTTCACTCATCGCATCTACATCTTTTTCTGCAATCATTTGCTGCTTCGCAATTTCTACGCCTTCACTATCTTGATATTTCATCTCTGGTCCTTTCTAAAATGCTTGTTCTTTTTCATTTTTCCTGGGATATGATGATTCATGCTTTTCTTAATGGAACCAATGGAATATATATCCTGAATTTCCGTTGAGCCATCAATCATTTCAATGACAAGCTGATCATATGTTTTATACCATTCATAATGCCACGATACGACTTCATCCCAATATATAAGAGAACACTCATCTCTGTTATGCCTGTTGTATAAAACAAGGTAATCCTTTGTAAATTTACATAAGTCACGATCTGGCATCACAATCAGGCAAAACAATGATAAAGCAATCATGGATATCCCGCTCATTGCCAGATACGGTTTCAATATTGTAATTAAAACACCAACGATCAAAGTGACGATCAATAGACCAACTGGTTTTACGTTGATGATCTTTTCATATGTTTTTGGATTTTTTGGCAGATTTCTGCATCTAATGACTTGTGATTTCATACGTATAGTATTATAACATCATGTGGTCTCGTGCATATCAAAAGAATTTGTTATACTTATAAGGTTGAAAAAAGGAAAAATAAACAATGAACCCAATTACATTTGAGATTACACACATAGATAAAAACTCAGGTGCAAGAACAGGAATCTTGCATACACCACATGGTGATGTGGAAACACCAATGTTTATGCCTGTAGGTACACAGGCAACTGTAAAATTCATTTCCCCAGAAGAACTTGTAGAAATGGGAAGTGGTATCGTACTTGCCAATACATACCACCTATGGCTGCGACCTGGAGAAGATATCGTTGCCAAGGCTGGCGGCGTACAGAACTTCATGCGCTATCCTGGGCCAATGCTGACGGATTCTGGTGGTTTCCAGGTATTCTCTCTTGCTAAAACACGCAAGATTACAGAAGAAGGCGTTGAATTCAGAAATATCTTAAACGGAGATAAGATGTTCCTTTCTCCTGAAAAGAGCATCCAGATCCAGAATAAGATTGGTGCTGATATCATGATGAGCTTTGATGAATGCATTCCTTTCCCTGCAACATATGAATACGCTAAAAAGAGTATGGAAAGAACATTACGCTGGGCTGAAAGAGGAAAGAATGCCAATAAGAGACCAGATGAACAAGGTATCTTTGGTATTGTTCAGGGTGGTGAATATGAAGATCTCCGTCACTACTGTGCTGAAAAGCTTGTCGAAATGGATTTTCCAGGATACGCCATTGGCGGTACATCTGTTGGTGAAGACAAGGAAACATTCCGTAAAATGGTACAGATGTCTCAGGAAGTACTTCCATTTGATAAGCCACGATATTTAATGGGTGTTGGTGCAGTCAACGATTTATTAGATGCGGTAAGCATGAATATTGATATGTGTGACTGTGTACTGCCTACACGTATTGCACGTCATGGAACATTGATGACTTCTCATGGAAGAATCAATATTCGTAAGGCTCAATACAAAGAAGACTTCAGACCTCTAGATGAAGAATGTGACTGTTATACATGTCGTAACTATACACGTGCATACTTAAATCATCTGTGTCGTGCAAATGAAGGTTTTGGTACAAGATTATTCTCTATCCATAACATTCGTTTCTTGATTAAATTGATGGAAGATGCGCGTACAGCGATCAAAGAAGATCGTTTCAACGAATTTAAAGTGAAAAAGCTTGCAACAATGAAATTTGATGAAAGAGGATTCTAATATGGATTTAAATGATATTAAAACAACAGATTTTGATTACGATCTACCAGAAGAATTAATCGCACAGACACCTTTGAAAGATCGTAAAACAAGCAGAATGATGGTATTGCATATTCCTACAGGTGAATATGAACATAAGCATTTCTATGATATCGTTGACTATTTCCATGCAGGAGATGTCATTGTCAGAAACAATACACGTGTGATTCCAGCCCGTCTATTTGGCACAAAAGAAGAAACAGGTGCACATGTTGAATTGTTACTCCTTAAACAAATGGAAGATGATATCTGGGAGTGTCTTGTAGGAAATGCAAAAGTTGTAAAAATTGATACTGTCGTATCTTTCCATGATGGCAGACTTAAAGCAAAGTGCGTTGAAATTGGAGATAAGGGATTACGTAAGTTCAAGATGATCTACAGTGGCATCTTCAATGAAATCCTTGATCAGTTAGGTGAAGTACCTTTACCTCCATACATTCATGAAAAGCTCGATGATCCAGAACGCTATCAGACAGTCTATTCCAAAATTGAAGGCAGTGCTGCTGCCCCTACTGCTGGTCTGCATTTCACAAAGGAAATCTTTGATGCATTACGTGCAAAGGGTGTAACGATTGTTGACGTTACATTACATGTAGGACTTGGTACATTTAGACCAATGGATACAGAACACGTGAAAGATCATGACATGCACGCAGAAGTATGCATGATGAGCAAGGAAGCTGCAGATACATTGAACAAGGCAAAAGCAGAAGGCAGAAGAATCTTTGCAATTGGTACAACATCTGTTAGAACATTGGAATCTGTATGGAATGTATATGGCAAGTTTGAAGAATGCTCCTTAGAAACAAAGCTGTTCATTTATCCAGGCTACAAGTATCATACAATTGATGGCATGCTGACAAACTTCCACCTGCCTAAAAGTACTTTGATCATGATGATCTGTGCCTTAGCTGGATATGAAAATGTTATGAATGCATATAAGGAAGCAGTCAAAGAACAATATCGTTTCTTCTCATTTGGTGACTGCATGTTATTAACAAATGAATGAAAAAGATAAACAGGAATATCTTGATTATATATTCTCTCGTAAATCTTCAAACAAACGAAATTTCTACAAAGAATCTTTAAAAGAAATTGAATGTTTTAAAAAGGAACATCCAGATTGTTCTCCTTCCATCGTTCTTCATGTATGTTGTATTGTATGTGCATGCTGGCCAATTGATTTCTTAAAGGAAAATGGATTTGATGTAACGATCATGTACAACAACTCCAATATCTGGCCAAAAGAAGAACATGATCATCGTTTAAATGAATTAAAACGATATCTGAAAGAAAGATGGCATGACGAGATTCCATTAATTGTAGAACCATATGACTATGATACGTATGCTTCTACGATTTTAAAGAATCGAAGCAATGATCCAGAAGGATGGAAAAGCTGTTTTGGCTGTTATGCAGAGCGAATGAATCATGCATTTGCATATGCAAATACAAATCACTTTGATTATTTCACTACTGTTATGACATTCTCTCGTCAGAAAGATTCTCAGAAAATCAACGAAATTGGTTTGAATCTTCAAAAGCAATATGATCATACTAAATATTTTGTATCAGATTTCAAGAAAGCCAATGGTGCTCTAAAATCTGAAAAGATATGTGATGACTATTGTTTATATCGACAGGATTATTGTGGATGTGAAACTTCTTATAAAGAACGTCATCCAAAAGATGCATAAAAAGTGTGCAAAACACACATAAATATGGTATTATCTCGTAGGAATAAAAACAAAGGAGGAATCAGTCTTGAGTAAGGAAGATGCAATCCAGATGGAAGGTGTCGTTGAAGAAATCGCTTCTAACGCATTCAAAGTAAAGCTAACGAATGGAATGGATATCCGTGCTACACTCGCAGGTAAGCTCAGAATCCATCACATTAGAATTCTACCTGGAGATAAAGTAAAGGTTGAAATTTCACCATACGATCTAACAAACGGTAGAATTGTATACAGAAACAAGTAAAAATAGAGAACGCAACGTTCTCTATTTTTTTAATGCCATGGGAATGTAATCATTCCATATACAAAGATAAAAATGATAAATACTGGAAGAATATAACAATAGATATATTTCATGCATGAAGGAATCTTGATTCCTTTTCCTGCATTTGCTTCTTTCATAAAGTTCTCATATCCCCATCCACACTTCCACGTACAGAAGATAACGAGTGCAAGAGAACCTAATGGCAATATGAGATATGATACAAGGAAGTCCCAGAAATCCAGCCATGTTGAACCAGACGCGAATGGCTGAAAATGAATCACATTAAATCCAAGCGCAGTTGTTAATGCAAGTACAAAGATAATGGATCCACAAACCATACATCCCTTTGGACGCTGCCATCCTGTCTTTTCACGAACCATTGCCAATATATTTTCACATACGCCAAGAACTGTAGATAATGCCGCAAATACCATAAACAGAAAGAATAATGTTCCCCACCATCTTCCACCGCTCATATTTTTAAATACCGTTGTCATCGTATCAAACAGCAAGCTAGGACCAGCACTGACTTCAACGTTATATGTAAAGCATGCTGGAAAGATAATGATTCCAGCAACAATTGCCACGAAAGTATCCAGGAAAACAATGTTTAATGCCTCCCCCATCAAAGATCTTTCTTTCCCAATATAGCTGCCAAAGATTGCCATGCCACCCATACCAACGGACAACGTAAAGAATGCCTGGTTCATCGCACTGACGATCGTATTACCTGAAATTTCAGAAAATCTTGGGATTAGATAAAATGACAAGCCTTCCTTTGCACCAGAAAGAAAAAAACTGTGTCCTGCTAAAACGAGCATTAGAACAATCAATGCACTCATCATATACTTTGTAATCTTTTCTAGACCATTTTGAAGATTGAAACTCAAAATGATAAAGGATGCTACAAGTGTTACAAATAAAAACAATACATTTACAAATGGATTGCCAATCATGGATGCAAAGGAAAGATCCGTATAATTCCCACACAAAAACTGAACAAAATAATAAATGATCCATCCAGTTACAACAGTATAGAATGCCATCAAAGAAAAATTACCAACTAGACAAATCTTTCCAAGAATTCCCCATCTGGAATCTTTTTTCGATAGCTTTTGATACATGTACAACGGACTCGCCTGGGAAGCTCTACCCACACTCAATTCCATGATCATAACAGGAAGACCTAAAACCAGCAAACAAATCAGATACAACAGCATAAAACTGCCACCACCATTTTGTCCACACATCCATGGAAACTTCCATACATTTCCACATCCAATCGCACATCCTGCCGATAGCATAATAAATCCAATTCTACTTGCCAAACGATCTCTATGATTCATATAACCCCTCTTTATACATCGTAAAGGATATTATATCGTGTTTCAAGCAAAAGAAAAAGACGGAAGACAAATCTCCCGTCAATGATTATCTTGTCTTTTCAGCTAAGGCAGCTAAAGCTTCCTTTGGCTGGAAACCTACAATGCTTCCCGCAATCTCGCCATTTTTGAATGCAATAAGTGTTGGAATTGACATAATTCCATAACGTTGTGCAATATCTGGTGTATTGTCTACATTGACTTTCACAAACTTGATATCTGTATATTCCTTAGATAATTCTTCTACAAGTGGGCCAACCATCTTGCATGGTCCACACCAGTCTGCATAGAAATCTACAAATACAGACTGATTATCTTTCAATAAAGCATCATATTCATTTGTACTTTGAATAATATTCATAGTAACTTCCTCCTTTTGATACTTAGATAATAAGCTACATTGCATAAAAACTCAATTCAGATGCCCAAAGAAAAAGAACTTCAAATATTGAAGTCCTTTTGTAAAATTTTAGAGTTTGCTTGCAGCAGCTTCATCCATGATAACTGTTACGTCAGCATGATCCTGCAGGATAGATGCTGGACAGTCAATTGTCTTTTCACCCTTTAACATGCCATATACAGCATCAGCCTTGTTAGCACCTGTAGCAATTAAGATGATCTTCTTTGCACGCATGATAGAAGCAAGACCCATTGTAACTGCCTTTGTAGGAACCTGAGACTTGTCGCCTTCAAAGAAACGAGCATTATCAGAAATTGTCTGTTCTGTTAATTCAGCTACGTGTGTTACAGAATCAAATGGTGTGCCTGGTTCATTGAATGCGATATGACCATCAGAACCAATACCTAATACCTGAATAGATACTGTGTGCTTAGCAAGTTCTTCTTCATATTCTCTTGCATTCTTTTCTGGATCATCACCAACACCACTTGGTACATGGATGTTGCAGTCTGGACAATCTAGATAGTTGAATAGATTTTCATGCATGAATGTCCAGTATGTCTGTTCGTGGTCTCTTGGAAGTCCAACATATTCATCTAAGTTGAAAGTCAGGATATCCTTATAAGATCTTCCAGTTTCTTCATGATCCTTGATCATGTTCTTATAAAGACCTACAGGTGTAGATCCAGTAGCAAGTCCTAAAATAGGATTTACTTCTGTATCCAAAACACCCTTCATTACCTTAAATGCTTCTAAAGATACTTCATCATAATTCTTACAAACAATTGTCTTAAACATTTCCTTTTTTACCCTCCTGTTCATTAGAAAATTGTGATTGTATAGTCCGCATGAAATTTATCATGTGACTTCAAAATAATTGTTCCTTCTCTTTGTTCAAATGGTACTTTAACTTCAGAGAAATCCGTATGTGAATACCATGGTTCAATGCATACAAATGGTGCATTTTCCTTTGACCAGAATGCAAGCCATCTATATCCTTCAAAACCAACAGTGACGCCATGTTTTCCGTTTGTTAATGTTGCTTTTGTACTCTTTGGATCTTGTAGAATAATTGTATTTGCAAGTTCTTCACGATCTAGTTTGATACGTGTGCAATCCTTTACATGTGTTACATTGAAATCAGACGTTTCAGCACGTTCTAATTCAATGTAGTAATCTTCAAAGTTTCCACCATCACTTGGACAGTTAAATGCTGGATGCAATCCAAAGTTGAATGGCATGTCGCAATCATTTTCATTTGTGATATCATAAGAAACCTTCAATGTCTTTCCTTCTAATGTATATGTAATATGCATTGTGAAATGGAATGGATATTCTTTGAATGTTTCCTCATTGTCTTTCAGTTCCATCACGATTGTATTGTCTGTATGTTCAATACATGTAAAATCAGAATGTCTAGTAAATCCATGATTCCCAGTTACATATTCTTTTCCATTGATGTGAAGTTTCTTATCCCATGTACTGCCTACCATTGGGAATAATGTTGGGTTTCTTCCAGCCCAGAACTTAGGATCCCCTTGCCACATGTATTCATTGTCTGTCGTAACATCACAGAAACTATGAATTTCTGATGCATGTTCATCGACACTCACCAAAGCTTTTTCGTTTTTAATTTCAAATAAAGCCATAAAAAAATCTCCTTAATTTGCACTACCATTATACAACATTAAAATCTTTAAAATTTTTAGATAGCTATAAAAAATTATATATTTCAAAAAAATTTTCAATCGTTTTCATTTTCTTCTATCTTTCAGCAGCCAAAATAAAAAGTCTAGGAAATCCAGGCCTTCCATGAAATGATTTGATGCAAAACATAAACTGTTCAAATATAACAATTTTAACAGTTATAATATCAATACCTCAATTACGCTTTATTCTTTTCAGCCTGTTCTTCAGCATAAGCCTGGTTATCAAGCAGCTTGAAGAAAGGATAAAAGATGACACATTGTACAATGATTGTGACAACAATAGCGATCAAGAATCAAATGCCACCTCTTAAGAAAGCTAATTACCCACGCTACAGATACAGCAGGATTGAAATTCATACTGTTAATGAATCCAGTTGTTACACTGATCCATGCAACAAGAGCACCTGATAAAGGAGCAAGAATTGTTGGAATCAACATAATGGGGTTATACATAATTGGTACACCAAATACAAGTGGTTCATTAATATTGAAAAAAGCAACTCATATGAGTTACTTATGATTTCTTGGGCCAGTCTAAGATTTGATCCCCTTTGACTAAAAATGCTCTTTTTGCTTTCAATGCAAGTGGTGTATCTGATAAGGAGTCTGAATAGAATTCATCAATTTCTGCATTTGGAAACATCTGATAGAATCTTTTTACCTTTTCTTCACCATGGCAGTTTAAACCTGTATGCTTACCTGTCTTTGGATCCACAACAGTTGCCATCACATGTTTGATGCCAAGTTTCTTGCAGAATCGCTTGATTGTAAATTCAGGTGAAGCAGAAATCACAACATCATCTTCTTTCTGCTGTTTCAGATAGAATTCTTTCACATGATCCATATGAGAATCCACAAATGCATCTGTTGTACCATCCATATCTTTTACAAATACAAACATATGATATAGATTTTCTTTAAATGTCAGCTTATCTACAACATGCAATCCATAGCCAATTGCATATACAAGTGTTCTTGGTATGGATAATAATGTCTTTGGTCGATTTCGAAACAGCCAAAGTACAAAGTTTGCTGTAGAATCCTGTCGATAAATTGTATTGTCCCAATCGTAAACATTCATGGTAAAATCACACTCCCGTTCTTTGGATCTCTTGTCAAAAGATCCGTATATAACCCTGCTGGATGATCAATAAAGGATGAAACATGGCCCAGCACACATGTAATCACTAATGTTAATTCAAGGATCCACTGACCAATCACAGTCCATTCAAACTGTTTATAGATCCAGTAGAAAATCATAATATCTGTAAATGGATTAAAGATAATTTCAAATGCATGTGCGTACATTGCAAGTCCTGTAATACGAGACAGCATTCCCATACATAATGGATTGACAAAGAAGACAACCATTCCTAGAAAAATCATACGCATCATCTTTTCTTCTGGTTTACTGGCACGTGACAAGAATACAAGTACACCTGCCCATCTGAAAATATTCAATGCATTATCCAAAATGCTGCCACTCATAAATAGACATGTAGAAATAGAACTGTTAGAAAAGAAATGAATATATTCAGAATATGGCACTGCATACTGTACTGTAAAGTATCTCAAGAAAAATGTTCCAATCAAGAACACCAGTGGAATCGTCACATAGAAAATCTTAACAGAATGATCAATCAATACATCTTCTACACGAATCATTTTAATATATACAGAACGTTTCAGTCTTGCACAATAGAACAAAATCAGCACGGCACTCAGGATAACTGCAGAAACCAGCGAATACTTTGTCAGCCAGGCAACACAGTAAATAAATACAGGAATCAAGAACGTTGTAATATCAAACAAAGAACGAATCTTTTTTGTATTAAACAAATACACAGCACATAAATATACAAGTTCAAAGCCAATCATCAAGAATCCATTATGCGAAAACATTCCCGCAAACACAACGAATGGAAAAATATATTTAACATTTTCTACTCCACTCTTGATCCATTGATAAAGTGTACACAAAGCCAAAGCAATGAAGAAGATTCTCCAGTTTCCACCATGATATGCACCAGCAATCTCCCAGGAATAAAACTGTGAATAAAAGATAGAAGAAACAATCAATGTAAAGCGAAACCATGGATTTCCAATTTCAAAGCTGTCAATCATGTTCAAACACAGCATTGCAGACATCATCGTCGCAAATAACGCTAATGTCAGTGCACCCTTTTCAAAGTTTCCCTCAAACAGCCAAATCGCAAAACTCCCAAACATTTCATAGCCTTGCAGACGATTATTTTCAAGCATGATGGATTGTGAATTCATATTATTTGCCATCAGCAGCAATTCTCTATCATTTCCAACTGCCAGATTTGTTTTACAAATATAGAACAAACCAAACATCATACTTCCAGCCAGCAATACATAAATAATCCGCCCACGAACAATTGAAGAAACAATTCCTTTCAGATTCGATAATACGCAGACAATCGCAAAAATCAAAACAAGAAATGTACTTCCTTTGATCCATCCAAATGGTCCCCCTAGACAAAGTCTAGGCAAATACAAGATCTCCAATAGAGAAAATAAGATTGCTGCACCGATAGGTGAAGCAAATCCACTTCTTTTAATATGGAATATTTTTAAAAAACTATGTCCCGTACCTTCTGCAAGCAACACTAAGATACAAGCAATTACAAATGGCATCATTTTAACAACCTCACCGTACTATTATACTTCATATTTGTGCGTTGCCAAAATATCATACAGTTTCTTAACGCGTTCTTAATGATTATTAAGGATTTGCCGCACAATCTTTTTCTTTGCTTTTTGAAATATCTTCTTGCAACATTCAAGAAAGAAGATATACTAATTGCATAAACGATGAAGAGAAGTAGTACTGAAAGGATGCTTGCACAGAGAGATATCGTCTGGTGAAAGATATTGAAGCGAGTTTCAGGAACGTGTCTTGGAGTTATTCAGTCGAAGATTGCTGAGGCTGAATCGTAAACTTGCGTTAAGAGTTTGAGGTGTCATCTGTAAAGGTACAGATGGAAATTTGGTGGTACCGCGTTTATATAACGTCCAATTTTTTTGATTGGACGTTTTTTTTGATGAAAAGAAAACGACGACGAATTCACTGATTGAATTTACGAATGCATAAATAGAAAGAAGAGGAAAAAAACATGAAAAAATTATTGACAACAGTTTTAGCAGCAACATTACTAACACTTGCTGGATGTTCTTCATCCACATCTGCAAATAGTTCCACAACTGCAGATAACAGTAACGCAACAGTCATCACTGTTGGTATCTCCCCTGACTATGCTCCATATGAATCAGAAAATACAAATGGAGATATCATTGGATTTGATCCAGACATGTGTGCTTTGTTTGAACAGTACTTAACAGACCAGGAAGGTACACCTTACAAAATCGAATTAAAAAAGATGGACTTTGATAACATCGTTACACAGCTGCAAGGTGATCAGATTGACTTAGGTATCTCAGGCTTCACATATGCTGAAGATAGAAAAGTAGAATGGTCTGAACCTTATCTTGGTTCTTCTCAGGTAGCAGTATTGCCAAAAGGATCTTCTATTGCATCTTTAGATGATTTAAAAGGAAAGAAGATTGCCGTACAGACAGGTTCTACTGGTGAAGAAGCAGCAAAGGAAATTGAAGGTGCTGATGTTACTGGATTAAAAAATGCACAGGATATTATGAATGCACTAAGCGCAAATCAGTATGACGCTGCAGTTGTTGATCTTGGCGTTGCGAAAAACTATGTTTCTAACGGAACATTCACAATGCTTGATGACAGCCTTGTAGATGAACAGAACTATGTCATTGCAAAACTCGGTAATACAGAAATTATTGATAAGATCAATAAATGTATTGAAACTCTTTTAGCAAGTGATGAATATCAGACACTCTGTGATAAGTATGGTCTAACACCACTTGAAACAAAATAAGGAGTGAGGGAAAGTATAAATATGTTTGTCGCATTTCAAGAAGTCTTTACTTTAGCCAATATTCTGTATCTAGCCAAAGGAGCGTTGTTGTCGATAGGCATCGCAGCACTTTCCCTTTTATTTGGCTTGATCCTTGGAACACTTGGCGCTACTGGAAAAAGAAGTAAACATGCATTGCCAAGAGGTATTGCCAATGTATATGTCACGATCATTCGTGGTACACCTTTGTTATTACAGATTTTGATTATCTTCTCTGTCATCCCTTCTATGTATACAGCGATTACAGGAAAGATTCTACGGATTGATCCATTACTCATTGGCGTACTTGCCATGAGTATTAACTCAGGTGCCTACCAGACAGAATTAATTCGTTCAGGTGTCAACGCTGTGGACAAAGGTCAGTGGGAAGCCTGCGAAACACTTGGATTATCCAATTGGAAAACATTAAAGCTTGTCATTCTTCCACAGGCATTCAAGCGTATCGTACCACCACTCATTTCTGAATTTATTACACTGATTAAAGATAGTTCACTAATCAGCTGTATTGGTGCAGTAGAACTGTTAAAAGGTGCACAGATCATCGGTGCACAATATTTCGATGTCATGTCACCTTACATGTTAGCCGCAATTTTCTATCTTGTGATGACATGTGTTGTATCTATGATTGGAATGAAAGTTGAAAAGAGGTTATCTGTCAGTGATTAAAGTTGAAAATGTATGTAAGAATTTTAATAAGACACATGCTTTACATAACGTGTCATTAGAGGTAAACCAGGGAGATATCATCTCACTGATCGGACCTAGCGGTTCAGGAAAGAGCACACTGTTAAGATGCATCCATGGTCTAGAAACAATTGATTCTGGGAAAATCTATCTCGATGGAGAACTCATGGATCGTAATAACGAAAAGAAGTTTAGAGAACAAAGAAATAAAATGGGATTTGTTTTCCAGCACTTTAACTTATTTCCAAATATGACAGTTCTTGAAAACTGCAAGCTTGCACAAGTAGAAGTACTTCATAAATCTGATGCAGAAGCAGAAGCAGTTGCGTTAGAATATCTTGATAAAGTTGGTTTGAAAGAAAAAAGAGACAGCTACCCTAACAACCTCTCTGGCGGGCAGAAGCAGAGAGCCGCAATTGCTAGAGCACTATGCATGTCTCCAGATATCATGTTGTTTGATGAACCGACAAGTGCATTAGATCCGGAAATGATCAAAGAAGTACTGGATGTAATGAAAGATCTTGGCAAGCAAGGCATGACAATGGTCGTTGTCACACACGAAATGGGCTTCGCTAGAAAAGTTGGGACAAGAGTTGTATTTTTGGATCAGGGTGAAATTATTGAAGAAAATACAGCTGAAGAATTCTTCTCTAATCCACAGTCTGATCGTGCAAAAGATTTCTTATCTAAAGTATTTTATGACTAGAAACTTGTATATGCAGGTTTCTTTTTTTGTATCAAAAAAGCTGTGTTGACTTGTTGCAAGTTCGCACAGCTTATTTTTAACTTAAATGATGTTCTCCACTGCATCCTTGATGATCACAAGAACAATCATGTTCTTCACACGCATGATCATGATGAGAACACTGTGCATTTGGATCATATTCTAATGAACCATTTAAATACTGTTCAACAGCTGCATCAGCATCCCCACTGACACCGCCAAACAACGTAATATTCATTGAACGCAATGCATTCTGTGCACCCATACCAATACCGCCGCAGATTAGAACATTCACACCTTCAATCATAAGAAACATTGCCAATGCACCATGTCCCTGTCCCATTGTGTCAACAATTCTTGAAGATACTACTTTGTTATCTTGAATATCATAAACTTTAAACTGTTGTGTATGACCAAAGTGCTGGAAGATCTGACCATCTTCATATGTTACCGCAATTTTCATTTCACTTTTCTCCTATACCCAAATACTATTGTAACATAAAAGGAAGTCTGTTTTAGACTTCCCATAATTATTAATATTGAGGCATTGCAGGAGCAGCAGCTTCCTTGGCAGGAATATCTGCAACTGCAGCTTCTGTTGTAATGAATAAGCCAGAAATACTTGCGGCATTCAATAAAGCAGAACGTGTTACCTTTGTAGGATCAATAATACCCTTGGCAAACATATCTACCCATTCACCATTCTTAGCATTGAAGCCAATGTTTTCTTCCTGCATTAACTGCTTTTCTAGAATTTCATTTCCATCATAGCCAGCATTTTCAGCAATCTGCATGATAGGACACTTCAAAGCATCTAGAACAACATTAATACCTCTTTGTACATCAATTGTTTCATCCTTTAATGTATCCTTGACAGCCTTTAAAGCAGTAATCAATGCAAGACCACCACCAGTCACAACACCTTCACTGACTGCAGCCTTAGTAGCATTCAAAGCATCTTCAATTCTTAGCTTCTTGTCTTTCAGTTCTGTTTCAGTTGTAGCACCAACTTTGATCAAAGCGACACCATTTGTGAGCTTGCCAAGTCTTTCCTGAAGCTTCTTCTTATCGTAATCACTCTTTGTGTTTTCGATTTCTTTCTTGATTCCTTCAACTCTTTCAGCAACAACACCAGCATCACCATTACCATCAATGATTGTTGTCTTATCCTTGCCAACGATAACCTTCTTAGCAGAACCAAGATCTTCAACCTTCATATCCTGTAGGTTCATGTTGAGATCCTTTGCATAGAAGTTTGCGCCTGTCATAGCAGCGATATCAGCTAACTGGTTCTTAGCATTGTCACCAAATCCAGGAGCCTTTGTCGCAACAACATTGAATGTTCCACGCAGCTTGTTGATGATCAAAGTAGACATCACTTCATTATCAAAGTCATCCGCAATAATCATCAAAGCCTTGTTAGACTTTACAACTTCTTCAAGAACTGGAAGAATTTCCTGAATTGTATTGACCTTCTGATCTGTTACCATGATCAATGGATTTTCAAGTGTAACTTCATTCTTATCATGGTCTGTTACCATATAAGGAGAAACATAACCCTTGTCATACTGCATACCTTCTGTCATCTCTAATGAAGTTTCAAAAGATCTGGATTCATCAACATTGATAACACCATCATTGCCAACCTTTTCCATAGCTTCTGCAATGATAGAACCAATTTCTTCACTGCCGCTGGAAATTGTAGCAATATTCTTTACATCATCATTTGTTGTAACCTGATGACTTTCTTCAAGAAGCTTTTCAGCAACCGCATGTGCTGCCTTTTCAATACCTTCTCTCATCAATACTGGGTTTGCACCCTTATCTACTGCCTTCAGACCATTTGTAATCATAGCCTGTGTCAAGATTGTAGCAGTTGTTGTACCATCACCAGCAAGTTCATTTGTATTATTTGCGGCTTCATATACAAGCTTTGCACCCATATTTTCAAACTTATCTTCAAGTTCAATTTCCTTAGCAATTGTTACGCCATCATTTGTGATAACTGGAGAACCATAGCTCTTTTCAAGAACAACGTTTCTTCCTTTTGGACCTAATGTAACCTTTACCGCATCAGCGAGCTTATTGACACCATCGAGCATTCCATCTCTAGCGTCTTTTGCATATCTAATTTCCTTAGCCATAAATCATTACCTTCTTTCTTATTCAACAACTGCGAGAATATCTTCAGCCTTAATAATGAGATATTCCTTGCCAGCATCTTTTACTTCTGTTCCAGAATACTTTTTATAGATAACATGCTGAGAAACCTGTAAATCAATTGGTGTAATTTCACCCTTGTCATTTGTTTTACCTGGACCAACAGCGATTACAATACCGTGACTTGGTTCATCTTTTGCTTCTTTTGTTGTAAGAATGATTCCACTCTGTGTTTTTTCTTCTTCTTTTACTTTTTCTAATACTACGTAATCATGTAATGGTTTTAACATACAATTACCTCCATTTTTTCTTAGCACTCACTTCTTAAGATTGCTAACAATAGTTATTATAGTCACAAATAGCACTGAGTCAAGATGAGTGCTAAAATAATTTTAATTATTTCGGCTCCTCTAACATAGAAATGGGTAGAAAATAAATCAAACTTTATGGCATTTTCAGAAAATTCTAAAATTAATATAGTCGACCATTTGACTCATCGGCAAGCAAAATCTGTAATCATTGACAGTAGTATTGCTCCGCTCATTGCACTTCGTTCATTCCGATGCCAAAAAAAATCCGACCAACGCTGCAATTGCCATAAGAATGATTGAAATCATCACTCTCATAATATATACGTATCACAAAATTATCTTTCTGAATAAAGTAAATATGAATACTCAATGATATTAAAATAGGCTATATTAGCAAAATGGTGAACATATTTTAATATTATACGAATATATGGACAGTAACAATAATTAAGCAGCATTATAATGTCATCACATTCAAGGAGATGACATTATGAAAAATACTGAAATCATTAATTATTACAATAACCTAGATCAATATGCAAAGGATAAAATTGATAGACAGTTAATCGATTTGACAAATGCAAAGAAAGAATCAAGAAACTATTGTATCAAGGTTTGTCCAAAGTGTGGTACAGTTGATCTTGGATTTACCAAAGGTGGAAATGCAAACAGTGGAAAACCTATGCTGAAATGCAGCTGCTGTCATAAACGCTTCACTTATGACAATGGTCAGCTCACACACTATTCTCACCAGAACGAACCAAAATGGGATCAGTTGATCGTAGATACATTTTCTCAAGTACCAGTAGAAAAATCCGCAGCGAATAAGGATATCAGCACATATACAGTCTGGCGTATGCGCATGAAGCTGTTGCATATGCTTAAAAAAAATGATTGCAGATACGGTTGTCTCTGGAGAAATAGAACTGAATGAAAAGTATGTTCTAAATTCACATAAAGATGAAAAAATAGATAATTTGAAACCACCACTTTTATCGAAAGCTCTGCACCATTCAACCAAAATTTGCACGCATATTAAAGCATGTAACTATGCTCAGCTCAGTAGCAACTGTCTGCTACTCAAGTGTAAATCCATTCAGTTCACCAGCTATAAAAGTAGAACATGTATTAAAACTTGTTTTTGAATGTGTAAACATAGTTCCGGTAGTAGCCATGAATACTGAACGGCAGTCCTTGCATCTGTATTTCTGTCTGTGTTTGGGATTGAAGCCATTCTTTACAAAGTGTACAGATCCACAGTGAGGACATTTCTGTACGTGTGATTCAATATTTTCGTAGTTTGTAGTATCAGGAGTTACTTTTTCTTTATGCAGCTTGTCAATTCCTGCACGGATAAAAGACAGTTCAACAGGAGAAAGATGATTCAAAAAATCTTGTGTAATGCCCTCATCGTTATGTGTGTGCACCTCCCGCGTCTACCAGGATCACTCTTATTTAAGAGGCCCTAACTTCCTTCGTCCCACATATCCATAACCTGGATGCTGATTAAGCTCAACTGCAGGATCGTTGCACTATGGTGAAAATATCTATCAGCTACCGGCTCATACTTTGTCGTTTATCTTTGAATCTGCATCCTTGATGTAAGGTATCGCATTTTCAGCGGACGTTCATACCTTACTCTCCGTTGCTTCTCCATCTATGTTTTATGGTCATAGACAGATTGAGATGTCCGAGACTCAACTTTACAGGTAAATCATACTCACTACTTCTGTTTTCTCTGTCCATTTTTATGGACTATTAACTAATTCTTTAAAAAGAGCGTTATGAAAAATAACAAAACAAGACAGAAGATCTGTTTGAAATAACAATAGAACTAATTGAAATAATGATTGACCATTGAAAACAGCATATCTACCATACATGCCATCCGTGGTTTGATTTATTGGCATAAAAAATAAAAGATATGATCTATGAACTCTGCTCTATATTCAAAATTGATCATATCTTTTTTAGTGTGCAATTGTTCTAGTATAAGTAGACTTAAAATGATAATAGTTACACTATCTCAAGTAGTAGAAATTGTAGTTTCAATGTTGTTGTTCTCATTTAGAAAATTAGTATGATAGTAAATTCATCACCATGATATTGAACCACATCGCCTACTTTTTTATTCAAAAAATACTCATAATTATGATCATTTACAATCAGTTTATATTGCTTATTTTTATTCTTACTAAGAACTCTTAATTCACTATTGATATTGACTCTTTTTTTCTTTATATGCATTACAACATCTGGTCCATTTTCATCATAATACTCAATTCTTTCTTTAAGCTTTTTTTCAATGTCTTTTTCTCCCAAAAAATCAATTAAATAAAGTCCACCAATTATGTTTAAGTATTGAACCAAAGATCTAAAATAATCTTGATTGATGATTTTCCCATTCAATTCATAATAATCAATAACATTCAAAAATGGGCGCAGCATGTGAATATTTCTGCTAAAGTTACTTGTAAAAATATCATTTACTCTTGTGGCCATATCTTTTCGACCAAGTGTATCTACAAAATGCAATGGATCTATTAAATTTGTTTCATCATAAAGCATTTTCCCGAGCCACCAAAGTTTCGCCAATGAATGTCTAATCTTAGCTTTTGGATCTTGAGAATAAAAATACCTAGACTGAATATAGTTTTCTTTAGTCATATTGTTTGCCTCTCTTAGATTACTCCAGCGAGCCTTTGTATATTCGTAAAAATCACTATGTGTTAATCCAGTCCACAATCTTTCATCACACGCTTGAGATTCAGTTAAGTTTTTTAATGCAGGATACAGAATTTTAATATTTTCCAAATCCATTTTTGTAGGTTTTTCTATATTTACGTATAATTCAAACGGCTTACAATCAATATCTATTTCTTCAAATGGCTGTTCATATTGTTCAAAAACCCAACTATTACTAGGATCTGAATAATGAGAAATATTAGACTTTATATTTGTTTTAAAATAATCAAGGGCATCTTCTTTAAAAAAATGTAATTTCACACTATTCACCTTCTTCCGTTGTCAAAGTAATTAATGCATTTTTTATAGGTTGTTTTAACAGCTCTTGAGCAATAACTAAAGACGATTTATTACTAAATGCTAAGCTGCCAATCCCCATCTTTATCTTTTCTAATAACGCATCTATACACCTATACCAATAATAGTCTTGATATGTTTTTCTGATTTCAGAATCTTTCAATTGATCAATCACATAAACTAAAGTGGGGAGAACAATCATACTGTGTATAATTGGCAATTTATCTTGACTTTGCAATAGAACAAAACGTTGATACATTTCATCGCCTAATTGAATCTTTATTTTATTATCATTGTCTAAATCCACATCCATACAATCACCAAAATCCAACTTTTTTACTACAGATAAAATCGAACTTGCCTTTGCTTCTTCTTCCTTATCTTTATCAACAATAAATGGATATGAATTATCAAACCCAACAATAAACCCTCTCTTTATCTCAAATGAATTATTTAAATAATCAGAGCTAATGCCACAATCACTATTAATGATAAAGTCTTTATTTGCCAATAACAGACAACATAATTCGACCTTAGCTGAAAGAGCAGAAGAGGAAATTGACATCGTTCCGTTTAAATTTTGTAAAACAAATAATTTTCTATATGCCGTTTTTGCACATTCTACTAATAGAACTAAGTCAATAGTATTATTTTGAAGTTGATTCACTATATATTTATTTGTTATTTTTGTTGTATAGTGTATTTTCAAATTTTCTTTGTCACTTTCAATTTCATAGTCAAATGAAAAAGTATTAACTTTATAATCATCAACAGAATTTGAATATACAGGGTATGAAAATAATCTATTTCTTATTTGCATATAGTTTCACCTCCAAATTACATTGATAATCTGATTCAACTGTAAATTTGATTGTTTTTGAAAATCTTTTATACAATCTTCCCAGATGAATTATATTCTGAGTGACTTTTAAATTTTTCCCTTCAGAAGTCGCAGACTGCACATATGCATCTATATTTGCAGTTTCGCCAGAAATAAACACCTGCAAACGACAATCTTCAATATCTTGATTTACTGTTATTTTAATTGTGTATTCATTTTTTTGAACATTGCTTATAAATATTCTTTTTTTATAATTATTGACTTGAGCAAATTTTATAATAGGGCGATTCCCTTCACCATCTTTTCCATTTGCCGGTGCACCTGTTCCATTTTTTTCTTTACTGTTTTCATTATGGGGAACATCTATTGTTTTATATTCACCATTTTCATCTAAATCACCAGTATCAACATACTCATAATAAGAACTGCCATTCGTCTCTGTCTGTATGTTAATTGATGGTTGCTCTTTTTTCTTATTAACTACAGTAATTTTTGATTTATTATTTTCTAGGGTTTCATGCCTATTTTTATTAGAAATTAATTCAGAAAAAGCCGGTAAAAGACCTTCCATGCCTTTTATTTCAATTTCCTCGTCATAAGCTTCAGTTCCCTTCTGAACAATTGTCTCTTTAATCCATTTATTCAAAGCATTCAAATTTTTTCTTGCTTCATTCATCAAGGATTCTTGTTCATAACGACCAGGCTCCCATTTCGTATGTGTCGGATCTTCCATACGTGCAAAGTATTGGCTCAATTCTTCTCCTTGCATTGTCAAAATTGCTGAAAATTGAATACTGCTAGAAATACGATTTTTATCAAACAATTTCATTCCATTACTTCGAGACATCAAAACTGTTCTATTTGCTAATGAATCCTTAAAAATTTTTATCTTTAATTTTACAGTACCTTGTATTTCTGGGAATAATTGACTATTTTCAATAATTTCTTCATCAGATTTTAAGACATCATAATAATTGTATGCCGACGGACAATTTTCTTTATATTTTCCAAGAAGCGTTTCTAATGTTTCATTATTTACAACACAATCTTGAACCGTCACCTCTAGTTCAGAATTATAGATAGCAAGCAAAAAATTTTCTAACAAAGAAATAATTATTGTTTCTTTCCAATTAGAATACTTATTAAATCCCATAATAAATATGTCTGTTCCGTATTCATTTCGGAAACTCAACTCATCCAATTCATCAATAGACTCACAGCTTTTTGTTAATCCTTTAGAATCTAATTCTCCATAATAACCTAATCCAAATTTCTTATCACCATTTAATTCAAATCTAGTTAACTTAGATACACCTTCTGCAGCTGATTTTCCATCTATATCATATGTATTAAAAAATACTGTTCGAAGTGATGAAGCTGCGTAAATTGAAGATTTGCCAATACCATAACTTCCACCATCAGACCCAGATTTATTGGAAACACCTTCTGAAGTAACCATACTAAACCAAGCAGAGTTTTCTTTTGGATCATCACAGCCTGTTAAACCAGTTGTATTATAATCACTCACCTGCAGAACAGAAATGCGGTTGGATTCTAAGATTTTACATGCATTTGAAAAGAATTCTACTGACTTTTTGTCGTTTCTTTCTTGCCAATAGAGCTTGGCAGCATACATGTAATTCTTTATTTCGTCAAAGCCAGGAAAAAATTCTTTTTCTATTATCGATTGTTTAAAAATGATTTTTACTGGTTTTTTTCCATTACAGGCATCTAAAGAGTTTTGACATATTTCTCTAGTCAGTGATTCAATTATTTCTCCTTTAAAAGTTTCAACACCACCATTTGATATTCCTTGTATTCCTAATCCATTTGCATTTGGAAAATTCCATACTTTCATACTAAATCCATCCTTCAATCATAGATAATTAATTCACTCATATAAATAAAGAGTACACACTTGCGCTGAAGAATGTACTCTTGTAAAAATATCATTTCATATGCTATTCATCAATTTTCAACTCAATGATATCACGTATGTCTTTTATTTTTAAGACTTCAGCTATTTTAGCAATATGTTCAAAATTCATAACTGTTCTCGAACCCCTGCAAATATCACTAATAGTTGATTCTCTAATTGAGGTTTTTTCAGCAAGTTCCTTTTGCTTCATTCCCTTTTCATCAAGCAATTCTTTCAATCTAATCCTAATTGAATATTTCATGTTTTATGCCTTTTTCTGTAACATTACTGTCATATATGCTAAATCCCAAATATTTGAGTCCTTACCAACCGCATTTGGATTATCACCAATAGATGTTGCAAAACCCATAACTTTATTTGCAAGATCTTCTTTACAATTGCTCCAAATTTCTCGTGGATCTATTCCATTACACCACTTATATTTGTCAGTTTTTTCATCATATTCAATCAAAGATCTAAACGCAGCTACAACAGGATACATTATTCCATCTGGAATTTTATATTTTAAATCACATTGGCCAAATTTACTTTTGGCAATTACTTTACCATCCTTATATCCTGAATATTTTTTTCTTCCATATTTTCCGCCTCTGGCATTATAAGCTTCTGCAAATTCTGTTTCCACAGTATCGTATAAATCAAAAATATCAGGCGAAATATTAACAAACCTTCTATATTTTTCTGGATCTTCAAGGTAATATTCTAACATTTTTGCTTTAGACGTATATGCCTGAGTAGGCTGAATACTATCTGAATATTTTTCAATATCAAACATATTAATAATTGCCACAACTTCACGGGCATCAATCATTTTTGAATTTTTACCTGTATCAGCGTCGACCTCAATTTGATTCTGTTTAAAAGCTATTCTCTTAAAAAATGGCATTCCTTCAAGTCCTTCTTTAATTGGATCGAATCTATTTGCTAATTCAGCCATAGATTTTTCGTCAACTTGAACTGAGGTATTTCTAGCTCTCGCTAAATCTTCTATTATATCTTCAACTCCAGTCATAACCTCAAATTGAACATATTGATCTAGATTATCTTCCTTGTGTTCGCAAACAATTTTATAAGTATGTCCGCCATCAATATTGCCATGAACTGAATTATCATCAAATTCTAAAGTGACTTCTTCTTTTCCATTATTGAAAAGTACTTTTCCTGCAGAAATAACAACCCCTCTGTTTTTCAAATGGAAGTATCCATCATTACTTAACAAAGACTCTTCAATCGCTTTACTTACTGCAGAATTCAATTTCTGTTCTCTAGGATTAGTATCCATCGGAATTCCTTCAGGTACATCAGCTACCTTAACATAGAAAACATATTTTTTTGACTTTCCATTCTCAAAAGGATCATCAAGTTTTCTAAATGTGTTAGCCTTTACTTTAAAAGTTTTTGTAATTTTCATCATATATTTTCCTCCTACCTGGTCCCATAGCACCAGCAGTATTACAAAAGCGTTATCATATAACGCAATATTATAATATCGCAATATCGTTACTGTGTAAATAGTTCCTTGGCAAATAATTAATAAAACTCGTCATTTTTAAGTTTACAAATCAACCAAAATAGAAAAACATCTAAAATTCCGTAAGCACCAAATATTATAGAAATCATATATTTCAAGTTATTGATTAGTGAAAGGTGCATTTTTTTCATAATAGTCGTTTGCTTTTACTAATGAACCCAAAGTTTTAAGTAAGCCGTATATGTTATTTTGATGATAATGTGAATTATTAATATCCGGTCTGAAGAAACTGTTTTCAGGAACAAATAAAGATTTACGTTACGATCATATTTTTTCAAATATTCACTGTCAACATCAGGATGAACAATTACTTTTAAATTATCATCAATAGTAAACATACCTTTATCAAATGCCCAGTGCATGTCTCGACATAGAGCAATACCATTGCTTGGTAAATATAAGCCTTGATGTGATCTTGGCCAAATATGTGCTACTTCAAGATTCATGAAGGGTCCATAACAAATAACATTTCATGTAATTGCGCATTTATTACGATATCCCATCATTACAAAGTCTCTAAAAGATGTTAAACCAAACAAGTTTGCCATTGCATCTATATCTCCCGTTTGAGCCTTTGCTGTTACAGTTTCTTCAATGATGGTATCAATTTCATCAATACCGTTATCACATATTTTTCTAATTGGCTGTTCAATTTCATCAATCACACCTTCAAAAATTGCGTGACCACTGCCTCTGATATTTGACTCAGAAATAAGATTTTAACACATTTTGTAAAGTTCTGAATTTTATTACAACATCTATAGAGAAAGAATATATTCGAATTAACAGTCGCAAATTCAGGTAAACCATCCAATATCCATGCTAGAATAAATGCATGAAAAATTTAAGTTTAGAATATTTCAATGATGCAGCATTATTACCAGTTGCATTATTATGTTTCCTTTTCAGCACTGTTATCTGGATTTGTTTTTACTTCATCAAAGATAAAACAATGCAGGAAGAAGAAAAAAAAGATGTTCCGGTTTTATCTTTTGTTCATTCAACAAAAACATATCCATCTTACAGAAAAAAAGATATTCGTAATATTATATGGGTTACAGGAATTTACGCAATCATTTCTTTCTACCAGCTTGGCTCCCTGACATTTCCTGTGACAACATGGCAGCCATCCAAAACAAGACAGGATATTGTCTTTGAGCTAAAAACAGATACAAACTTTGATGCAATCTATACGATCTATGGTGAAGGAGATAACAACTCCAATCCAGATACATATCAATTAGGCACAGAAGGCATACAAATCTATGGATCCAATGATCATCATTCATGGGATCTTATCACAACATTGAAAAAAGGATCTATTTATCAGTATCAGATCATTGAAGGAAACTGGAAATATAAATATGTATGGCTGAGAAGTACAAACAAAAATAACTCTTTAACAGAAATTGGTCTAAGAAGTTCTTCACATACATCCTTTGTTCCATTGAGCATTGAAATGGATGGGCAAAAAGACAGCCAATATCCTGCTACTTTATTAATTGATGAACAAGATATGCTTGTATTACATCCAACATATTATGATCAGTCTTACTTTGATGAAATCTATCATCCAAGAAATGCATGGGAAATTGCCAATGGACAAGACATGTACGCTACTGTTCATCCACTGTTTGGCACAAATACGATGGCATTATTTATTAAACTGTTTGGAATGTCTCCATTTGTATGGAGACTGCCTGGTGCTTTGTTTGGGATATTTATGATTCCACTCATGTATGGTATTGCTAGAAGATTGTTTTATAAAACATCCATTGCAACAATTGCATCGATTCTATTAGCATTTGATTTCATGCATTTAACAACTTCAAGAATTGGAACACTGGAACCATTCAGCATCTTCTGGATTATGGTGATGTTCTATTACATGATTCGCTACATTCAGATGAGCTGGTATGATACAACATTCTTCAAACAGTTGAAATACTTATCACTCTGTGGAATCACAATGGGAATTGCCATCGCCACAAAATGGACTGCATGCTATTCTGCAGTTGGATTAGCCATTCTGTTATTCACATATTTCTTCATTCAATATTCAGATTATCAGAAAGCAAAAAAACATTTAAAGAATGCACATCTTGTACCAAGTGAAGAAACATTCGCTGCACATATTACAGAAGTGTTTCCAAAACGCTTTGCAATGACAATTGGCTTATGTTTTATTTTCTTCATCTTTATCCCAATCATCATTTACGCAATTTCATATATTCCTGATCGTGTATGGAAAAACGATGGATGGTCTTTCATGAATGTATGGAAACAGTGTGAATACATGTTTCAATATCATTCTTCATTAAATGCAACACATCCATATTCCAGTACATGGAAGCAATGGCTTTTAGATCTTAGACCAATCTGGTACTACAACGGATATGATGTCAATAACAGTCAACATACGATTTCCTGCTTCTCTAATCCACTAATGACGTGGCTGTCACTAGGAGGAATCGTATTTACCTTACTTGACGGAATTCGCGCAAAAAAACAATCCGCATTTGTCATTGTCATTGGATATATCACAGCTTTAGCCCCCTGGATGATCATTACACGCTGTGTATTTGCATACCACTTCTACCCAACGTCAATCTTTGCGATATTATCGATTGCTTATTTATTTTCATACTTATGGGAATATGGCATTAGTGGAAAGAGTGTCGTATGTTTCTATATTGTTATGTATATTTTATTGTTTGTTGTGTTCTTGCCGGCAACTGCTGGTTTTGCCACAACAAATGCATATATTAAATCACTAGAATGGTTCAGCACATGGTACTTTGGTTAAAGAAGAAATGGAAAGATATTGCATTTGCATGTTTGATTACATGTCTTTTCCTGCTGCCATACATCACAAAAGATTTTCTAGGCATTGAACACGATACATTCTTTCATGTATCTAGAATTGAACAATTATCAAAAGCAATACAGCACGGTCAATTCTTTCCTGCTCTCTATCCCTATGAAAATCATCATTATGGCTATGCTTCCCCTCTTTTCTATTCGGATGTATTCCTTATCATTCCTGCACTGCTGCATCTTTGTGGTGCATCATTAGTATTTTCTTATAAATTGACTGTTGGTATTGCTTCTTTTCTTTCCGCATATGCAATGATCCAATTAGCAATGCACATCACAAACAAGAAAGGCATCAGTTATATTGCTTCCTGTGCATATTTATTCTCTAATTATCGAATTACAGATGTTTATGTCAGAGGTGCACTTGGAGAAATCTTTGCCTTTGCTTTTCTTCCCTATATGTTATTAGGCATCTATCAGATTATTTATGAAAATAGTTCGTGGATTACATTGACCATTTCATTAACTTTCTTAGCGTTATCACATAACCTGACATTTCTAATGGCAAGTATTCTATGTGCAATTCTATGTATCATTTCTATACCACGATTAAACAAAGAGAAATACATACATATCTTTCTCTCTGTATTCTTTGCATTTCTATTATCATTCTTCTTTACAATTCCAATGATTGAACAATTACGTTCACAAAAATTCATTGTGGACTATTATGGAAGCAATTCTAACCTTGCCGCAAATGCAATGGATACATGGCAATATTTTGTGAACGAGACAATCTTCGGCTATAGTGGAAATACGTTAGAACACGCAAAAACAATGACTGTCAATGTCGGATGGTTTTTAACATTTATTCCACTGACATATGTATTCACAAAGAAAAAGAATCCATTTGTATCAACAATGTTGATTCTTGGCTATATTTGTCTATTATTACCATCCACTTTCCTTCCATGGGACATTCTGCCATTACAAATCATGCAGTTTCCATGGCGTTTCAATACATTAACTGTGCTTCTATTATCAATACCAGCATCGATTGGCATCTATTCCCAATGGAATAAAAAATACGTATCGTATATTATCATTACGATCTTATCCATCGAATGTATCTATCATATTATTCCATGTTACTCACGTACATTTGGAATGACATCCGCAACAACATGGCAAAACATCCTCGATGGAAAGTTATGTGATCCTTGTTACAGTGCATACTATGTACGTGTAGAGCTTGCTGGCGGAGACTATCTGCCACTCAATTCTCCAGATTTCCGACTTCGTACAACAAATATCAAAGATTCATCTGGAAATGATTTAAAACTTCTCTATGCAACAGACTATGACACTCTCACATTCAATACTTCAACATTAGAAAAAGATACAACTCTTGTACTTCCAAAAACATGGTACAAAGGCTATACAATATATGAAGTCCATGGAAAACAAAAAACAAAAGTGGATTGTTATGCAAACTATGAATCTATGGTTACATTCAAAGCAAAGAAAAATAAAACATATATTCTAACCTATGAAAATACGCCGATTCGAAACGTTAGTTTTATCATCAGTGGAATCAGTCTTATCATTTTGTTATTCTTAAGCAAAAGAGTGAAGTAATCAAACTTCATTCTTTTTTCTATCAAACAAAAAAAATCAACTATTTCTAGTTGATCTTATTTCGTGGAGGTTAACGGGCTCGAACCGCTGACCCTCTGCTTGTAAGGCAGATGCTCTCCCAACTGAGCTAAACCTCCATATCATTCAACTTGATATCTCAATCAAGCAATAAAAATGATATCAAAATGTTCATAAATAGTCAACAATTATTTATTCAAATTCTGACTTGTCGTTACTATTCACCGATAAATAAAATAAATAGAACAGGCAATTGATATAAGCAGT